>LUMQ01000187.1_pt1 | contig 16907 bp, 21 predicted proteins | sample 729621 | NCBI WGS metagenome assembly LUMQ01 (sample SAMN03860259, study PRJNA289734) | marine metagenome | biome: seawater column; feature: ocean; material: water; isolation source: Red Sea water column Station 12 - depth 25m | place: Saudi Arabia: Red Sea | collected 2011-10-15 | depth 25 m | reverse complement strand
CGGGTTATTCTTTAATTTAAATAATTATTTTATAAATCCCTACTACGAACAATGGTATTTGTAATCCAAAGTTAGTAAGTATCGCTTTATCTTTGCTAATAAATCCAGCGATAGTCCATCCGACAACTCCTAATCCATGAAAATATATATTTAAAGGATATATATTTAAATTTGTAAGAAGTATTCCTACTAAAACTAAGAATGTACTAATCCACTTTAGATATTTTTTTATAAACATATTTTCTCCTTATTATTAATTATTACATCAATGTTACAAATTTATTAAGGCGTAACAGTATTAGAGAAAATTAGTTATATATTTATGAATAAAAAAACCAACAACTATAAATCCTAAGCCTGTGCCATAAATTAGGAAGAAATTCATATTAAATGATTTCGCAAAAAAGAAGGGTAAAAAAAATAAATAACTCACAGGTACCGCAACTAGTATACTCTTAGTAAAAAGAATTGTTTTTTCTATATCATTATGCTCATAGTAGGAAAAAGCTATAGCTATGAGTGATACAAGAGGTAAGGCGATAATAAAACCTGCAAGCTTTGGATTTTGCCCTGAAAGCCAACTGGCGAATGCTATTATTATTGCAGCTAGTATGATCTTTAAGGTAAAAAATATCATCAATAATTCAAATTTATTTGGTTATACATTTTTTGCATAAACCAAAAAATTCAAGATTATATTTACTATATTTCATACCAGCTTTGTCTTTAAAATTTGATAGATATTTTGAAAGGCTGGAATTATTAATTTCTGTTACTTTTTCGCAACTTTCGCATATTGAAAAAGCAGTAGCTTTTGACACCTGACAACTTGAATTTTGACAAGCTATGAAAGCATTTCTACTTTCAATTTTATGTATTTTTCCTATTTCAACTAACTTATCTAGTGCTCGATAAACTTGTAATGGAGCTTTGATGCCTTTTTTTTGAACATTAAAAAGTATTGAATAAGCTTTAAGTGGCTCAGGTGATCTATCAATTATATCAAAAATAATTTGTTGATTTTTTGTTAGATTATGTTCTTTATGCATTTTACTCACTTTACTGATTCCTCACTAGTTTTTCAATTTAATAGATTGTTTAATTCTGAATAAAGAAAGAATGAACAATAATAAGGCAGCACTTATAATTGAAGGTCCTGATGATGTATTAAATTCTAATGATGAAAATAATCCTAAAATTACAGACAACAAACCTCCAATTATTGAATAGATAACCATTTTTTGCGGACTAGTTGAAATATTTCTAGCCATTGCGGCAGGAATAATTAACATCCCCGTTATTAATAATAGTCCTACCATTTTAATTGAGATTGCAATTATTGCTGCCATTAAGATTGTAAATATTGCTTTTGCTCGATCTGGATTCAATCCTTCTGCTTCAGCTAATTCATAATTTACAGTTGATGCAAATAAAGGTTTCCAAATCAACTTAAGAATTAAGAGAATTAATGCTCCTCCAATCCATATGATTAATAAATCATCCACTGTGACTGCTAGTATGTCACCGAATAATAATCCCATTATATCAAATCTGATAAATGTTAAAAAACCAATAACAACAAGTCCAACAGCTAGAGATGAATGAGCCAAAAGACCTAATAAAGCATCACCAGGAAGATTAGTTCTTTTTTGAAGTTGTATTAAAGATAAAGCAATTAAAGAAGAAATTAAAAATACTGATAAAGCAATGTTGAATTCCATCGTAAAAGCTAATGTTACTCCTAATAGAGCAGAGTGGGCTAAGGTATCACCAAAATAAGATAATCTCCTCCAAATTACAAAACAACCCAGAGGCCCTGTCACAAAAGCAACTCCAATTCCAGCCACTAAAGCTCTTATAAAAAAATCATCGAACATCTAATTTTTTTTTATTTCACCCTCATCTGTATGGATATGATCGTGTCTATGTTCATATCTTGATAATATTTGAGAAGCTTGCTCACCAAATAAAGCTTTGTACTCATTGTTTTTTGCAACATCCAGTGGAGAACCCGAGCAACAAACATGGCCGTTTAAACAAACAACATGGTCAGTTGCACTCATTACAGTGTGCAAGTCGTGTGAAATCAACAAGATACCGCAATTTAATTCATCTGAAATTTTTTTTATTAGTTCATACAAAGCAATTTCACCAGTAAAATCTACCCCCTGAACTGGCTCATCAAGAACTAATAACTCTGGCTTTTTTGAAATAGCTCTTGCGAGTAATACTCTTTGAAATTCACCACCAGACAAATCTCCTAAATTTTTATCTTTAAGATGAATAACGCCAGTCAATGATAAAGCTTCATCTATTGTCTCTTTATTAAGATTTTCAGTTAATACCATGAAATCATTTACTCTTAGTGGTAATGTCCAATCTATTGAGATTTTTTGGGGAACGTATCCAATTTTATTTGTATATTTTTCGACTTCACCATCAATTTTTTTATAAATGCCTAAAGCAATTTTAGCTGTTGTACTTTTTCCCGATCCATTTGGACCTATAAGAGTAACTATTTTACCTTTTTCAACTTGTAATGATACTCCCTTAACAAGTGATTTGTTATTAATGCGAAACCCCGCATTTTTTAATTTAACTAATATATTTTGATTAATACTCATTTTATTACTTGACTAAATAATGTTATATTATTACATAATGTTATATTATAACAATTTTAATAATTAAACCATGAAAACAATAAAAAAACTCCCAATATTATTATCAATTTTATCATTCTTATCAATTTTTACACCAGCTAATGCTGAAATTAAAGTAGTTGCATCAATAAAACCAATTCATTCACTTGCAAGCTATTTAATGGATGGTGTTGGTAAACCTGATTTAATTGTTGATGGTTATGCTTCACCACATGGATTTGCATTAAAACCATCCCATGCAAAAATGATTCAAAATGCCGATATTATATTTTGGGTAGGTGAAGACATAGAAAGCTTTTTAGAAAAACCATTAAAATCAATCGCAAAAAAAGCTGAAAAAATTGAATTAATGGAAATTAAAGGGATAACTAAACTTAAGTTTAGAGAAAGAAATATTTTTGAAGGTCATGACGATCATGGTCATAAAGAAGACGATCACGATGATCATGCAAAGAAAGAGGACGATCATGATGATCACGATCATGACAAAAAAGAGAAAGAACATGGTCATGATGAACACGGACATGATGATGATCATAAAAAAGATGGTCACGATGATCATGGACATGAAGGCCACGCACATGGTGAACATGATCCACACATTTGGTTAGATCCAATGAATGCAAAAGTAATTTTAAGTGAAATGGCTGAACATTTAATTGAGAATGACTCAAAAAATGAAGCTAAATATAAAGAAAATTTAAAAAAAGCACATAAAGATTTAGATAAATTAATAAAAAAAGTAAAATCGGAATTAAATAAAGATTTTAAATCAATAGTTTTTCATGATGCGTATCAATATTTTGAGGAAAGATTTGGTGTAAATATTCTTGGTGCATTTACAGTAAATACCGACGTAATGCCTGGTGCTGAGCAATTAGCTGAAATTAGAGAAGTAATTGAGCATGACAAAGTAAGTTGTATTTTCTCAGAGCCTCAATTTAATCCTGATATCATTAAAGCTGTAGCAAAAGATACCAACGTTGCAACAGGGGTTATCGATCCATTAGGAGCTACTCTTAACCCTGGCAAAGATTTATACTTCGATTTAATTGGTAATATGTCTAAATCTTTTAAAGGTTGTTAAATAAAAATTGATCTTTAACCATTAATAATATCTAATATTGGGATGAGTACAATTTCCCTCACATTAGATGAAATTTTTGTTTTAGCTAAAAAGACTTTACTAGCTAATGGCTGTGATGATGAAACAGCATCTATTCTCTCTGATTTAATAAGAAATGCTGAAAGAGATGGATCTTTATCTCATGGTTTGTTTAGGTTGCCTGCATATGTGAGTGGTTTAAAAAGCGGAAAAATTAATGGTAAAGGAAAACCTGAAGTAAAAAAAATTTCAGCATCAGTAATAAAAGTTCAAGGGAATAATTGTTTAGCCCCTGTAGTTTTAAATAAAGGATTACCTGAATTAGCAAAAGCTGCAAAAGAAAATGGAGTGGCCGTACTTGCTATAAATAACTCTCATCATATGGCTGCGATGTGGCCAGAGACAGAAAAATTAGCAGAAGAAGGTTTAGTTGCCTTTGCTTGCACATCATATAAACCTGCAGTAGCACCCGCTGGAGCTATCAAACCGTTGTTCGGGACAAATCCAATTTCTTTTGCATGGCCACGACCAGGAAAAACTCCTGTAGTTTACGATATGGCAACTGCATCAATGGCAATGGGTGAAGTTCAAGTTGCTAAAAGAGAAGGGCATAAAGTTCCACTTGGAACTGGTTTAACTAAGGATGGTAAAGAAACAACTGACCCAGGAGCAATAGCGGATGGAGGTGTATTACTTCCTTTTGGTGGATATAAAGGTTCTGCAATAGCAATGATGGTAGAATTAATGGCTGGCGCATTAGTTGGTGATAATTTTAGTTTCGAAACTGCGGCGAAAGATAATAATGATGGTGGACCACCAAGTGGTGGAGAATTTATTATTGCAATTTCTCCAGATAAAACTTCAGGAACAAATTGGCAAAAACATGCTGATGAATTTTTTGAAAAGATGAAATCTTTTGACGGAGTTAGACTTCCTGGTGAAAGAAGACATAAAAATAGATTAGACAAAGGTCCTCGAAATATTAATGAGGAGCTTGTAAATAAAATAAAGTCTTTAAGCTAAAGTTATTTCTATTGGAGTATGATCTGATGGTTTTTCACGACCTCTTGGATCTTTATTAATATTTATTCTCTCTACTTGATCAATTAAAGAATTAGAAACCAAAAAGTGATCAATTCTCATGCCATTATTTTTTTGCCAAGCACCCCTCATGTAGTCCCAAAATGTGTAGCCCTCTTTAGTTTCGTTGAAATGTCTGTACACATCATTAAAACCTAAATTAATCATTTCTCTTAGTTTTTTTCTTATCTCTAATCTGAATAATGCATCATCTTCAAAACTTTTGGGATTATAAACATCTTCAGCAGACGGAATTATATTAAAGTCACCAGCAAGAATTATATTTGAATTTTTCTTACCCAAGGTTTTTAACTGTTTGATTAAATCTTCTAGCCATTTTTTCTTATAATCATATTTTTCAGTATCAACTGGATTTCCATTTGGAGTATAAATATTAATTAGCTGAATATTTTTTTTCTTATACTCAAGTTCAGCTGAAATAATTCTTGATTGTTTTAATTTATCCTTAATTAAATCTGTTCTTATATTTTTTAATTTTTTTTTAGAAATAATTGCAACACCATTGTAGCTTTTTTGTCCAAACACGTGGCTTTCGTAATCCATGGCTAAAAAATCATCATAGGGAAAATTTATATCTTCAGTTTTGATTTCCTGCATCATTACAATATCTGGTTTATATTTTAAAAGGTAACTTTTGATATTTTCAATACGTGCTCGAACAGAATTTACATTCCATGAGGAAATTATCATTAAAGAGAAAAAGAGACACCACAACCACAAGATGATTTAGTTTGTGGGTTTGTTATCTTAAATTGTTCACCAATTAATTCTGAAACATAATCAATTTCAGATCCTTTTAATAGATCAGCAGAGGTTTTATCAATAAGTATATTTTCATAACTTAAGTCTTCTTTGGTCTTTTCTCTATCAAAAGTAAACTCGTATTGAAAGCCAGAGCACCCACCACCCTTTATAGCGATTCTAAAAAAAGACCCTTTATCTTTTTTCGCCAATAAAACATTGATCTGTTTTAAAGCTTTATCGGTAAATTTAATTTCTTTAATCATAATCGATCACTGATATTAGTAATATAATACTTAAAATTTTTTTTTAAAGGATGAAAAAATACTCAAAGATAGGCTTATTCAAAAGCAAAGGAAGATTATTCAAGGAGGCATCATCTAAATACCGAACCCCATTTCAAAGAGATAGGGATCGGATTATTCATAGCGCCTCATTTAGAAGACTTAAACACAAGACCCAAGTATTTGTTAATACAGAAGGCGACCATTATCGAACTAGAATTACTCATTCTATGGAAGTAGCTCAAATAGCAAGATCAATAGCTAGATATCTCAATTTAAATGAAGATTTATCAGAAACATTAAGTCTTGCTCACGATTTAGGCCATACGCCTTTTGGTCATGCTGGTGAGGATTCTTTAAATGAATGTATGGAGGAGCATGGTGGATTTGATCATAATTTGCAAACACTTAGGATTGTTATGTTTTTAGAAAATAAATATCTAAAATTCAGTGGACTAAATCTCTCAATTGAAACATTAGAGGGTCTATTAAAACATAATGGTCCAGTAGAAAACTTAGCTTTAGTAGATGAATTAATTGGAGTAAATAAATTTAAAAACATGATAGATTTTAATACTTATCCATCTCTAGAAGCACAAATTTCAGCAATTTCTGATGATATAGCTTATAATAATCATGATATTCAAGATGGAATTAATGCAAATCTATTTAGATTAGAGGAGTTGGTTGATATTGATTTTTTTAAAGATATTTACAGAAAATATAAAAAAAAGATTAATAAACACAATTATAAAATTGCGACATACCAAATTGTAAGAGATTCAATTGATTTTATGATTAAAGATTTAATAACTAATACTAAAAAAAATTTAAGTCTTAACAAGGTAAAAAATAATAATGATATAAATGGCACAAGTTTTTTAATGGTAGATTTTTCTGATAAAGTAAAAGAATCTGAGGATGAAATTAGATATTTTTTAAAAATGAAAATGTATAATAATAAGGATGTATTAAAAAAGAATAATGAAGGAAAATCAATTATTAAAAGATTGTTCAATAAGATTAAAAAAAATCCAAGAAAATTTATTTCTAAGAATCATCTTGTTAATGACAAATATAGAGTAATTTCAGATTTCATTTCTGGAATGACGGATAGATATGCGATCAACCTTGATAAAAAATTAAGATGAATATTTTTAATGATTATTTAGAGAAGATAAAAGAAACAATATTAAATCTTTCTAAGAAAGGGGAATTAGTTTTACCTGATCAGCTTGATGGAATTACTGCTGAAATACCACCCTTAAAATTTAATAGCGATATATCAACAAATGTTGCAATGGTTTTATCTAAAATTAACAAAAAAACTCCTGCTGATTTAGCTCAGATTTTATCTGAAGCTTTAAAAGAAAATGACAAATTGATAGAAAATATTTCTATCGTTAAACCGGGTTTCATCAATATCAGTTTTAAACCAATTTTTTGGACAAATTTTATTAGTGAAATTTTAAAAAATTCACAAACTTTTGGAATTAATTTAAAAGAAAAAAAGAACAATTATTTAATCGAATTTGTATCTGCAAACCCCACAGGTCCGTTACATGTAGGTCATTGCAGAGGAGCTATTCTAGGAGATGTAATTGCGAATATTTTATTATTTAACAAGCATAAAGTCACAAAAGAGTATTATGTCAATGATTATGGCAATCAGATTTTGAATTTTACTAAATCAGTTTATTTTAGAATAAGAGAAATAAAATTTAATGAACCATTCCCAATAGATAATGAAGATTTATATCCTGGTGATTATCTAATTGATTTTGCAAAAAATATTTTAGTTTCTTATAAAGACATTGATCTAAAAAATTTTGATAAAATATCTGAAAAATTAACAATCTTATCTATTGAGGAAGCATTGAAATTGATAAAACAAAATCTCAATAGTCTTGGTATTGTTCATGATAATTTTGTAAGTGAAAAAAAGTTAGTGATTAATCAAGAAGTAAAAAAAGTTATTGATCATCTTAAAAAAGATAATTTTATTTATAAGGGTAAAATCAAAGCTCCTACTGGAGAAAATACAAATGATTGGACTGAACGTGAGCAATTACTTTTTAGGTCAACAGATTTTGGTGATGATAAAGATAGAGCTCTTCAAAAATCAGATGGATCGTGGACTTATTTTGCTAGTGATGTTGCTTATCATAAAAATAAATTAGATAGAAAATTTGATTATTTGATAAATATTTTAGGTGCGGATCATACTGGATATATCAAAAGAATATCTTCCTCAGTTGAAGCCTTATCAAAATCTAAAGATAAATTAATTTGCAAGACGAGTCAGTTGGTTAAACTTATTAAAGATAAAAAACCTTTTAAAATGTCAAAACGAAAAGGAGATTACATTACAGTTAATGATTTAATCAAAGAAGTTGGAAAAGATGCAACAAGATTTATTATGTTAAATAGAAGTAGCGATGTCGAGCTTGATTTTGATTTTGATAATGTTATTGAAAAATCAAAAGATAATCCACTTTATTATGTTCAATATTGTTATGCTAGAATATCATCTGTTTTTAGACATTTGGAAAAAGATTTGAATTCTAAAATTGAAATTTCAAATTATAAATTTGAATATTCTAAGGATGAGATAAATATTTTAAAAAAAATTTCTGAGTGGCCCAAGTGTATAGATATTTCTTCTACAAAATTAGAACCACATAGGATACCAGTTTATCTTTATGATCTAGCATCTCTTTTTCACTCATATTGGAATTTGGGAAAAGATAATCCTGAAAAAAGATTTATTAATGAAAATAAAAAAATCGATGATGATAAACTTATTTTATTAAAAGCTATTTCTAATACAATTAAAACTGGGATGAATATATTAGGCGTCTCAGTACCTGATAAAATGTAATGATAAAAGAAATAAAATATTTAATATTTTTTTTTATAATTGTTTTTTTTATTTTTTTTACAACAAAATATTATTTTTCAGACACTAATAAAAAGAAAACTTACAGAACTTTAAATAATTTTGATAAGCAGATTAATAATTATCAAAAAAAACTGCCAGTTTTGGATGATGATACAAAGAACATAATCGAGTATGTGGAGCAAAAAGATACAAAAAAAAAGAAATTTAATTTTTGGAAATTATTAGAGTCTGATGATTAATCGAAAATCTTTTATTGTTGGTGTTAAATCTACCAAACTATCATTGAGTGAAAAAAATTTTTTAAAAAAATACAGACCTTGGGGTGTAATATTATTTTCTAGAAATATTAATAACATTGATCAGGCTAAAAAATTAACCTTTTCTATAAGAAAAATTTTTAATGATCCTAACTACCCTATATTGATTGATCAAGAAGGGGGTAGAGTTAACAGATTAAAAAAAATAATCTCTTTTGACAATCTTACGGCTGAATTTTTTGGTAAAAAATTTAGTAAAAATCATTTTGAATTTAAGATTTTCTTTAAACTTTTTATTGATAAGACTTCATTTTTACTTAAATCGATTGGTGTAAACATTAATACTATGCCTGTTTTAGATTTAAAAATTAAAGGATCAAGCAATGTAATTGGTGATAGATCTTACTCAAATGATCCTAAAATTGTTTCAAAAATAGGTGATATTTGTATAGATTTTTTTCGTCAAAATTCAATTGGAACCGTAATAAAACATATCCCAGGTCATGGCTTAGCTAAAGTGGACAGCCATCATTACACACCTGTAGTTAATAAAAAAATTAGTTATCTTTTAAAAAAAGATTTTTTACCTTTTAAGAAAAAAAAAGCTTTTTTTGCTATGACTGCTCATATAATTTTCAATAATATAGATAAAACTAATACAGTAACCCACTCAAAAAAAATTATTAAATTAATTAGAAAAAAAATTGGTTTTAAAAATATTTTAATTTCCGATGACTTATCAATGAAAAGTCTAAAAGGAAAACTTAAAGATAACACAATTAATTCATTTAAAGCAGGTTGTAATTTAGCTCTTCATTGTAATGGCAATATGAGAGAAATGGAAATTATTGCAAATAATTCACCTTTTATTAACAATTTTATTATAAAAAAAACCTCACAATTTTATAAAATTTTAAGTTAATATTAATTATGCTTAATAATGATTCATCCTTATTTGAAGTAAATATTGAAAATTATAGTGGTCCATTAGATGTTTTGTTAGATTTAGCTAAAGCTCAAAAAGTTAATTTAGAAAATATATCAATTACTAAATTAGCAGACCAATTCCATGAATTTATAACAAATGATAAAAATCTTAATCTAGAAGTTGCATCCGAGTATCTATTAATTGCTACATGGTTGGCTTATTTAAAATCAAAATTATTATTACCTAGTACTCCTGAAGAAGAATTTAAGATTCAAGAAGTTGCGGAAAAATTAAAGTTACAACTTAAAAAATTAGAATTAATTCGTTTACTATCTGAACAAATGCTAAAAAGAAAAAGGTTAGGAAAAGAAATAAGAACAAGAGGTATGAAAGCTGGAATTAAACCTATTTATAATAGTGAATTTAAAGTTAATTTATTTGATTTGTTAAAGACTTATTCTGAAATTATAATGACTAAAGATTTTCAAAGAATTAATATACCTAGATTACCTGTTTTTACTACAGAAGAGGGAATTAAAACAATTTCAAATTTTTTTGGTAAACTTTTTGATTGGAAAAAATTAGACGATTTGATACCTAAAAATTTTAAAAATGACATTAAGTTTAGAAAAACAGGTAAAGCAGGTATTTTTGCTGGGTCATTAGAATTAGTAAAAGATGGAAAATTAAAGATTAAACAAAAGAATTTATTTGAGGATATTTATATAAAAGAAACAAAATGATTAAAAAGAAAATAAGTAAAAAAAATAATGTAATTGATTTTCCTGCTAAATTATCCCAAATTGAAAAAGAAATTGAAGCAATAATATTTGCAGCGGCTGAACCTTTAGATATTGAAACGATTCAAAGTAAAATTTCAAAAAGATCAGATGTTGAAAAAATTTTGAAAAAATTACAAATTGAATATTCAAATAGAGGTATAAATTTAGTTTGTATATCTAAAAAATGGTCATTTAGAACATCTCCAAATTTATCAAATTTAATGGCTCAAGAAAAAACAGTAGAAAAAAAATTATCTAAAGCTGCAATAGAGACCTTATCAATTATTGTTTATCATCAACCAGTCACTAGAGCTGAGATAGAAGAAATAAGAGGTGTTGCATTTGGCACAAATACAATTGAAATCTTAATGGAACTGAATTGGGTTAAACCGGGTGGTAGAAAAAATGTACCTGGTAAACCTATTCAATATGTAACTACTGACGATTTTTTAAGTCATTTTAATTTACAAAAATTATCTGATTTACCAACTGTAGATGAATTGGGTGCAGCAGGTCTAATAGATAGTACCAATATTGATAATGCAATATTTGGTACAGGTAAATTCTACAGAGAAAACCAAGAAAATAAAAAAGAGGATATATATTCTAACATTGACGAAATGCTTAGTAGCACTCTTAAGCCTGAGGATGATAAAAAATCTTAAATTGAATTTTCTAAAAAAGCTTCTTTTAAATTATCAATAAAAAGGTTATAAACTAGTATGAGTATAGGAATATGGCAAATAGCAATTGTTGTAATTTTAGTAGTATTACTATTTGGACGAGGAAAAATTTCTAGTTTAATGGGTGATGTTGCTAAAGGTATAAAAAGTTTTAAAAAGGGTATGGCTTCAGACACCAATGAAGACTCCGAGCCTAAAAATATTTCTGATAATAATCAAGACACAGATAAAAAAGAATAAACCAAATGCCTACAATCGGTTGGTTTGAGATTTTAATAGTTGTTTCAATTGCAATAATTGTTCTAGGACCAAAAGATTTTCCAATCATGCTTAAAAAAGTTGGATCCTGGATTGGAACAGCAAAAAATTATATTAATAATATTCAAAAAGAAGTTTCAAATATAGATATAGAAGATAACAAGATAGATAAACAAGAAGATAAAAAAGATGAATCCTGAGGAAAAAGATGGTGGCTTCATCAGTCATCTAACTGAATTAAGAAAAAGATTAATTAATAGTTTTATTTTTCTAATTATCTTTTTTGTTGTTTGTTATTTTTTTGCTGAATATATTTACGGATTTTTAGTTGATCCTTTTGCACAAGCTGTAAAAGATGATGGATCTAACAGACGATTAATCTTTACCGCACTTCAGGAAACTTTTTTAACCTATTTAAAAGTTTCTTTTTTTACTGCTTTTTTTGTTACATGTCCTTTTATATTAATGCAAATTTGGAAATTTATCGCACCTGGTTTATATAAACACGAAAAAATTGCTATTCTTCCTTATTTGGTTTTAACACCAATCTTATTTTTTTTAGGAGGCACGTTAGTTTACTATTTGATTATGCCTCTAGCTATCAAATTTTTCTTATCTTTTGAGAGCACGGGAATTCTTACAAGTTTACCAATTCAACTTGAAGCTAAAGTAAATGAATATCTATCCCTTGTTATGAAACTTATTTTTGCTTTTGGTATAAGCTTTCAATTACCAGTAGTTTTAAGTTTATTAGCAAGAGTTGGATTAGTTGATTCTATTTTCTTAAAAAAAAGAAGAAAATATGTAGTGGTAATGATATTTGCAGCCGCTGCTATTCTTACACCTCCAGACCCGATAACACAAATTGGCTTGGCTATACCCTTATTAATTTTATATGAATTATCTATATTTTCTGTAAAATTTATAGAGAAGAAAAATTTAGAAAACTCTGATGCATAATTTAAAAGAGATTAGAAAAGATTTTGAAAATTTTAAGAAATGTTTAGAAAAAAGATCAGTAGATGTTGATTTTGATAAACTTAAAAATTTAGATATAAAAAACAGAGAATTTATTCAAAAAAAAGAGTCCTTAGAAAAAGAAAAAAAAGAAATTTCGAAATCTAAGGATAAAGCTTTATTTTCTAAATCAAAGGAAATATCAAAAGAAATAGATAAATTAATTGATCAACAAAACAAAATTAAAGACGAATTAGATATAATTTTATCAAATATTCCCAATATTCCTCATAAAGATGTTCCAATAGGTGAAAATGAAAAAGATAATATTGAAGTTTTAAAATCTGGGAATTTACCTAAATTTGATTTTAAACCTAAATCTCATTACGAATTAGGAGAAAGCTTAGGTATGCTTGATTTTGATCTTGCAACTAAAACTACTGGTTCTAGATTTGTATTTGTCAAGGATAAGCTTGCTTTACTAGAAAGAGCAATTTCAAATTTTATGCTTGATACTCATATTGTTAAAAACGGTTATCAAGAAATATCCCCACCTTTGTTAGCTTCTGATAATACCATGTTTGGAACTGGGCAATTGCCTAAATTTGAAAATGATCAATTTGAAATTAAACTTGATAAAGGTAGTGATAGAAAATTTTTAATTCCTACAGCTGAAGTAATTTTGACAAATATAGTAAAAGATAAAATAATTGATTTAAAATCTATGCCTTTGAGATTTGTTGCCTCAACTCCATGTTTTAGAAAAGAAGCTGGTAGTTATGGAAAGGATACTAAAGGAATGATCAGACAGCATCAATTCTACAAAGTTGAATTAGTGAGTATTGTAGAACAGGACAAATGTTTAGATGAATTAGAAAGAATGACAAATTGTGCAATTGATATATTAGATCTTTTAGAACTTCCTTATAGAAAAGTAATTTTATGTAGTGGAGACATGGGTTTTAGTGCAGAAAAAACCTATGACATTGAAGTATGGCTTCCATCTGAAAACAAGTATAGAGAAATTTCTTCTTGTTCATCTTGTTCTACTTTTCAAGCAGTCAGAATGAAAGCGAGATACAAGAACCAAAATAATGAAACTTTATATGTTGGTACTCTAAATGGAAGTGGTTTAGCTGTTGGCAGAACTTTAATTGCAATTTTAGAAAATTATCAGCAAAAAGATGGCTCGATAACTGTGCCTAAAGTATTGCGACCTTATATGAACAATCTAGAGAGAATTTCAGTTAATTAAAGTTGTTTTAACCTATCAGATAGTATAAAAATTCATTTTTAATTAAGGAGTTTTATGGAAAGTTCAGGAATAGGTCAATTTATACCACTAATTTTAATTTTCGTTATTTTTTATTTTTTCTTAATAAGACCACAACAAAAAAAAGTAAAAGAGCATAAAGCAATGGTTGAAGCTTTAAAAAAAGGCGACAAAATTGTTACTTCTGGAGGAATAACAGGGACAATTACCAGAGTTGTAGATAATGATAAAGTTGAAGTTGAAATTGCTGAAAATGTAACAGTTGAGGTTATTAGAGGCACAGGTGTTCAAAGCTTGATGAATTCTCAAGAAACAAAAAAATAAATTCCAATAATTTAAAGTGTTATATTTCTCAAAATTAAGAATTTTTTTTATTAGTTTAATCTCAATTTTTTTTATTTTAATTGCTTCATCTAATTTATTTAATTCAGAATATTTTCTTTTAAAAAAAAAAATTAACTTAGGTCTTGATTTACAAGGTGGCTCATATCTTTTATTGGAAATTGATAACTCGCCAGTTATAGAACAAAAACTTCAAAATCTGAAAATTTCTTTGAGAAATTATTTTAAAGAAAAAAAAATCAGATTAAATAATCTTAAAATATCAAATCAATCTTTATCATTTACAGTTTCGCAGGAATTTAAAGAGATTGTTTTAAATGAGTTTAATGATGAGGAGAGTAACATTAATCCTTATTATCAAAGATTTAAGATGCATCAATATGATGTTACAGAAAAAGACAATCAACTTTTTTTAAAATTTTCACGTCAGGGCTTAGTTGAGCTTAAAACATCTTCCCAGGACCAAGCATTGGAAATTGTGAGAAGAAGAATAGATGAAATTGGAACTAATGAACCAAATATTCTTAAGAGAGGAAATGATAGAATTTTAGTTGAACTTCCTGGTCTTGATGATCCAATGAGAATTAAATCGTTATTAGGTAAAACCGCAAATTTAACTTTTAGATTTGTAACAAATAATAGTGAAGATTCTTTTGGTGCTGAAAAATTAGAATATGAAGACTCAGAAGATGAAGCAGTTGTAAGTAAAAGAATAATTTTGAGTGGAGACAATCTTCTCGATGCACAACCACGAATGGATACAGAGACAAACGAAACTGTAGTAACATTTACATTAGATAGAGTAGGGGCAAAGCGTTTTGGTAAAGCAACTTCCACAGGTATAGGTAAACAATTAGCAATTGTTTTAGATGGTAAGATTATAAGTGCACCAGTGATACGAGATACAATTGCAAGCGGATCAGGTCAAATTAGTGGAGGTTTCACTTTTCAATCTGCCACAGATCTAGCTTTGTTATTAAGGTCGGGAGCATTACCAGCTCCATTGAATATTATTGAAGAAAGAACTGTTGGTCCTGATTTAGGCCAAGACTCTATTAATGCTGGTGTGATCGCTTTAATTATTGGATTTCTTTTAGTGGTAATATTTATTTTGGTTAAATATAAGATATTCGGATTAATAACTAACATAGCACTAATTATAAACTTATTTTTATTAGTTGGTATATTAACAATATTTGAAGCAACTTTAACATTACCAGGAATTGCTGGAATTATTTTAACAGTAGGAATGGCTGTTGATGCTAATGTTTTAATTTTTGAGAGAATAAAAGAGGAGTTAAAAGGTGAAAAAAATAATCTTATAGCATTTGATAGTGGTTATTCAAAATCACGAACTGCAATTCTTGATGCTAATATTACCACTTTGTTAGCCGCAATAATATTATTCTTTATGGGATCAGGTCCTATTAAAGGATTTTCTTTAACACTTGGAATTGGTATCTTTACAACATTATTTTCAGTTTATTTTATAGCAAGGTTATTAACAGTCATCTATATCTCAAGAAATAAAGAAAAGGGTATTAAAATCTAAATGATTTCATTTAATAAATATTACAATCAATTCAACATCCTTTCTCTGTCATTAGTTGTAATTTCATTATTTTTTTTAATCTTTAAAGGTCTTAATTTTGGAATTGATTTTAAAGGTGGAACTTTAATAGAACTTAGATCAACTGATAAAAAAATAAATGTTTCATCATTGAGAGACAACCTTAATCAAATGGATCTTGGTGATGTTTCTGTAAAAAATTTTGGTAATGAAACTGATTTTTTAATCAAATTTGAAAATGATAATAATAAGAATATCATTGAAGAAATAAAAGCAAATTTAGATAAATCATTTGGAAATACATTTAATTTTAGAAGAGTAGAAAATGTTGGTCCTAAAGTTAGTGCAGAATTATTAAGGTCAGGTGTTATAGCAATTTCAGTAGCTTTAGCTTTAATGCTTATCTATATTTGGATAAGATTTGAATGGCAATTTAGTCTTGGTGCAATACTTGCATTATTTCATGATGTTATAGTTACTTTAGGTTTATTTTCATTGCTCAATTTAGAAATAAATCTGTCTATTGTTGCAGCAGTTTTAACAATAGTAGGATATTCCATGAACGATACTGTTGTCATTTTTGACAGAGTCAGGGAAAATTTAAGAAAATATTCAGATATCAAGATTTATGAATTAACAAATATTTCAATAAATGAAACATTATCAAGAACATTAATTACATCAATAACTACATTATTGGCCTTATTTTCAATATTTTTCTTCGGTGGTGAAATATTAAAAGGATTTTCATTAGCCATGATATTTGGTGTTATTTTTGGTACTTATTCATCTATCTATATTGCTAATACAGTATTAGTCAGATTGAATGTGTCACAAAAAACTATTCTTAAAGAAGATAAGTAATCTATGCTTATATATATAAAGCTTTTTGAGGTCTTATTTCCTGTTTTTTTTGTTGTGGGTATTGGTTATTACTTAGGAAAAAAAAATCCAAAAATTGATACTACTTTCATAACTAATTTTGCTGCGAATGTGGGCACACCTGCAATGATAATCTATGCATTAAATCCAGTTAATATATCGTTTAATATTTTCATTAA
>LUMQ01000589.1_pt1 | contig 17086 bp, 23 predicted proteins | sample 729621 | NCBI WGS metagenome assembly LUMQ01 (sample SAMN03860259, study PRJNA289734) | marine metagenome | biome: seawater column; feature: ocean; material: water; isolation source: Red Sea water column Station 12 - depth 25m | place: Saudi Arabia: Red Sea | collected 2011-10-15 | depth 25 m | reverse complement strand
CTTCAAAGCCCTCTGCTTTTGTTTGATGAATTGATGAGGATTCAACATTAGACAATAGTTTATTAAGTTCTTCTAAAGCAAATTCTAGATTTTTTTCAGCATTGATATTACTGCCTAAAGATAAGAAATATTTCATTATCTATGAATTATAAGTCCAACATCTTTAGCACCGCGAAGCGCTCCAGGCTTAGACACACGCAATTTGATTGATTCAACGCCATACTCATCTTTTACAAGCGACGCGATTCCCTCAGCAAGTGATTCTTGCAATTGAAAGGACGATTCCTCAACAAACTTAATGACACCTTTACAAATGGTTTTGTAATCAATGGTATCCTCAATCGAATCGGTCTCGGCAGCTTTTTTACAATCAAAGGGAAATTCCAAATCAATACTAACTTCTTGTTTAACCTTTCTTTCCCAATCAAAAATACCAATGATTGTTTTTACTCTTAAATCTTTTATGTAAATTATATCTTTCATTTTTATAACTCATTTAGTGGCCATCTGGCTCTGGCATTTGATTTAATATCATATTTTTCATGCGACATTTTTGAACCAACAAAAGCTATCATTGCTGCGTTATCAGTACAATATTTCATAGAAGGATAATATACGCTTATACCATTCTTATGCTCTAAATTTTTAATCTCTTTTCTTAAAAAATTGTTTGCTGCCACACCTCCAGCAATGATGACACTTGATCTGTTTGTTAATTTGACAGCTTTTTTAATTTTTTCGACAAGGACGTCTACGACCGCACTTTGAAATGAGGCAGCTATATCAGACTTAATATTATCATTTAAATCATCAATCTTTTGAACGGTGTATAACACAGATGTTTTCAGTCCACTAAAGCTCATATCTAAATTATTAGAATTTATCATTGGTCTAGGAAAGTCATATGCTTTTGGATCACCTGAAACGGCAAGTTTCTCTATATATGGTCCGCCTGGATAAGGAAGATCAAGCATCTTTGCAACTTTATCAAAGGCCTCTCCTACTGCATCATCCTGTGACTGTCCAAGTATTTCATATTCACCTTTTTCTTTTACATCTACAATCATGCTATGTCCGCCAGAAACCAATAAACAAATAAATGGCATTTGTAATTCAGAAAATTCCATCATTGGTGACATCAAGTGTCCCTCCAAATGATTAACAGGTATTAGTGGTATGTTTAAAGCGGTTGATAATCCTTGTGCAAAACTTTCACCTATCAAAAGAGCTCCTAATAACCCCGGTCCACTTGTATATGCAATCTTATCAATGCTCTCCAAAGGAATATCATCAAGTGCATTATTAAGTACCTCAACAATTTTTGAGCAATGATCGCGTGATGCTAGTTCAGGAACAACACCTCCGTATTCAGCATGCATTTCAATTTGACTATGAATTGACTCTCCAATTATTCCTTCCTCACAGTCATATATTGCAATTGCTGTTTCATCGCATGATGTTTCTATACCTAAAGTTTTCATAAAAAGTTTTGCAAAAAAGTTAATAAAAGCCTAAACTACGCGTCACATTATGCCTTCAATTATAATAAAAGATACAGAACATTTTGATATTGGTTTGAGGAAATTCAAACGCGCATGTGAAAAAGCAGCGATTGTCCCAGAAATCAGGGCAAGAGAATTTTATGAAAAGCCAACAGAAAAAAGAAAGCGCTTAATGGCAGCTGCTGTTAAGAGAGCAAAAAAAACAAATAGAAAATTTTCTTTCCCAAGACAAAGATCTAGATAGTTTTGGCTCTTTTATCTGATATCAAACAAGACCTAAAACAAGCAATGCTTGAAAAAAATGATCTCGTCCGAGATACCATTAGAATGTTTTTGTCAGAAGTTCAAAGATATGAGATCGACAATAAAGAAGAAGTCGATGATACAAAAGCACTTAAGATTATTAATAAAATGATCAAACAGCGAAATGACTCAATCTCACAATTTAGAGATGGAGGAAGGGATGACTTAGCTGACAAAGAGCAAAGCGAAGTTGATATTTTATCTAAATATAAACCAGCACAGCTCTCAGAAGAAGAAGTTGCAGTAAAAGTTAATGAAGCAATTGAGCAATCAGGGGCATCATCTATGCAAGATATGGGAAAAGTGATGGGTCAACTGAAGTCACTTGCAGGCTCAGCTGACATGGGTTTAATAAGTAAATTAGTTAAAGAAAAGCTCTCGTAAATTTTCAATCATGGAAAGAATCGATAATCGAAATCATAATCAGCTTCGAGATATCACTATTGAACCAAATGTAAATATTCATGCTGAAGGGTCTGTATTGATTTCATTTGGAAACACAAAAGTCATTTGTAATGCTTCAATAGAAAATAACGTTCCTAGATGGATGAAAAATTCAGATGAAGGATGGGTAACGGGCGAATATGGAATGCTGCCAAGATCAACAAATGAAAGAATGAGCAGAGAGGCAGCAAGAGGAAAACAGTCGGGCAGAACTCAAGAAATCCAAAGGTTAATTGGAAGATCATTAAGACAAGCGGTTGATTTAAAATACTTAAAGGGTAAGACGATAAATGTTGATTGTGATGTTATTCAAGCAGATGGAGGAACTAGAACGGCATCAATAACTGGTGGCTGTGTTGCATTATTTTTAGCAATCAAAAATCATCACGACGATCAAAGAGCTATAAAGTCATTTGTTGCAGCTGTTTCTCTTGGGATTAAAGAAAATAAAGGTGACATGCTTGAATTAGGAAGTTCAGCAATTAATGAAATAATAGAAAGACAAAAAGCTTGCATTGAATAAGTGAAAAACTACCAAAAATCATTTTTAAAATTAGCACTAGAATCAAACTCCCTTCAATTTGGAGAGTTTGTATTAAAATCAGGAAGAAAGAGTCCATATTTTTTTAATGCTGCAAACATGTTAAATGGCTCAAACCTCTATGAGCTAGCAAAATGTTATACCGATGCAATTGAAGAAACTAATTTAGAGTTTGATTCTATTTTTGGTCCCGCCTATAAAGGAATTTTCCTTGGTTCAATAGTTGCAACACTTTTAAGTGAACAGGGAAAAAACTTTCCATTATGTTTTAATAGAAAAGAAGAAAAAGACCATGGTGAAGGAGGAAGCATAATTGGCAATAAGCCATCTGGTGACGTGCTAATTATTGATGACGTTTTATCTGCTGGTACCGCTGGGAGAGAATCTATAGAGCTTATTAAAGAAGTATCAGCAAATCCAAAAGCTTTTATAGTTGGCTTAGATAGACAGGAGAAAGGTAATACTGATAATTCAGCAAGCCAAGAGTTATGCGATGAATATAATATTGAATTTATTTCAATTATTAATCTTGATACCTTAATAGAATTTGTTAAGAGCGATACGCAATTTAATAATTATCTTGATGAACTGAATGAATATAGAGAAGTTTGGGGTGCGTAAATGTTTTCAGGCATAGTAGCAGGCACAGGAAAAATTATTAGTCTAAAATCTAATAAAGATTTTATGACGCTTAAAGTTGATCCACCAAAGGGATTTTGTAAAGGCTTACAAAAAGGTGCGAGTATTTCCGTTAATGGCATTTGTTTAACGTCCTTAAATAAGGGTAAAAATGGACTATCATTTGATGTTGTTGAAGAAACGCTATCAAGGACCAATCTTAAAGATCTTAAAAAAGGTAACATACTTAATTTGGAAAGATCTATTACGCCAAGCACTGAAATTGGCGGTCATCTAATGTCTGGGCACATTCATTTCACTGGGAAAATAAAAAAAATTAATAAAAAAGACAATACAAAGGATCTTATAATTGGATTTCCAAAGAAATATAAAGATTACATATTAGAAAAAGGCTACATAGGTGTAAACGGATGTAGCCTAACAATTGGTAAAGTCAATAAAGAAGCATTTTATGTTCATTTGATTCCAGAGACTCTTTCAGTAACCAACTTAGATATGCTAAAAGAAGGCTCAAATGTAAATATTGAAATCGATCAAAATACTATGACAATTGTTGAAACAGTAAAGAATATTTTATCTACTCAAAAATCTCGATAAAACAGCCATTCTTATGGCAACACCATTAGCAATTTGTTGTCTTATCACCGAGTTCTCAGAATCATAAACAGCCTCAGTTATTTCTACGTAATTTACTGGTCCTGGATGCATAATAATTGCATCACTTTTTGCAAAGCCAAGTTTTTCTGAGGATAACTGATATGCGCTTTTATACGTATCTAAGTCTAGATTTAGATCTTTTTCAAATCTTTCATACTGAATTCGCAGAGTCATAACTACATCAGCATCTTCAAGCGCTCTTTCAATATCTGGTTCAAATTTTCCAACATCATCTCAGGATGGCCACAAAAGGAAAGTGATTCAATATCAAAGTTAGATATGCCTTCAACAAAAGAGGAGGTAACTCTAGAGTGATCTAAATCTCCAATAATTACAATCTTCAATCCATCGAAACTATTTTTGTGATCAAGAATAGTTTTCATATCAAGTAATGCTTGAGTAGGATGTGAAATAGAGCCCTCTCCTGCATTCACAAATACCATATCGGGCATGTGCTCAGCAAGCTCTCTTATAACTGAATCTGGATGCCTAAGAACACATAAATCTACTCCCATTAAATTAAGCGCATCTATTGTTTCGAATATTGACTCCCCTTTTTGAACTGATGAGCTGTCAATATTGAAATCCAAAACATTACAGCCCAGATTGCCTGCAGCTACAGCAAATGACATTTTTGTTCTAGTACTCGGCTCAAAGAAAACATTAGCAACTATCTTATCTGGAAATAAATTTTCTTTTCTAAAATTACCCTCGTCATCGATAAAGCTACTTGAAAAATTTATAAGCTCAAGTATTTCATCTTTTGTAAGGTCATTTATTGAAAGCAGATTCTTAGCCATTAGAAGATACGATAGCCTCAATTTCAACATTCACACCAAGTGGTAAGCCAGAAACTTCGATGGTAGCTCTGGCTGGATATGGTTCTGAAAAGTATTTTTTCATTACTTCATTTACCACTGCAAAATTACCCAGATCTGTTAAAAAAATCGTTATTTTTACAACATCCTCTAGCCCATGACCTGCTGCCTCGCAAATACTCTTTATGTTTTCTAAGACCTGATTTGCCTGATCCTCAATTGAACCTTCAACTACATCGCCAGTTTTTGGATCAAGTGGAATCTGCCCAGATATAAATATTAAGTTTCCAGTTTTGACTGCTTGAGAATATGGACCAATTGCTTGAGGTGCATTTTCGGTTGATATAATTTCTTTTGACATTATTTTTGATTCCTCAGATTGTAAATTTATGTTTAGTACGAGAATTGTACATAAAATAGGTAAAATTTTTTTACTATTTCTCATTAATGTTTCTTTTACAGCTTGTTGTAAATTTTTGTGCTCTAACTTTTTGCATAACCTTTCTTAATTCTTGCTTATTTTTTACTTCAATTTCAATCTCAAAACCTGCAAATTTTTTATCAATTGTTTTTGTATTAACTGAGCCAATATTAATTCCAGATCTTGCAAAAACAGAACCCAGGTCAGATAGGACTCCAACCTTATCTTTTGTATTAACATCTATTCTTACTTTATAAAGATGGCCTTTTTTATTTTCGCCCCAGATAGCAGGCATGTATCTTGCATCTTTTTTAACAAAAGGAACAACTTGTTTACATTTTGCATGATGTATCACCATCCCCCTTTCAGTATCAGAATGTGCAACCACCCTATCGCCATGCACAGGAAGACAACATTTTGCGAATCTGACAGTAACGCTTTCAATTTTATTATCTAAAATTAGGACTGGTTTTGGCTCTTCGATACCTTCTCTAATTTGAAGTCCTGAATAAAACCTCTCAGCAATAATGCTCCCAGTTCTTTTTCCAAGACCTAGGTCAGTCATAAGTTTATTTAGCGAAGTCACTCCAATTGAATCTAAGATCTTCTTTAATGCTCCTCCTCGATATTCTTTTAAACTTTTACCGCCCCTTTTAAGCTCTGTTTCAAGCATAATCTTGCCTGCCTTTCGCGCATCTGAGACCTTCTGTTTTCTTAATTTTGCTCTGATGGCACTCCTAGCTTTGCTTGTAACAACATAGTTTAACCAAGACGGATCAAGCTCAGACTCAGTTTTAGAAGTTATAATTTCAACAGTCTGACCCGTCTCTAGTTCAATATTTAGTGGAACTTCGCTTCTATTTACTTTACATCCAACAATAGAATCTCCTAAATCTGTATGAACTTCGTATGCAAAATCTATCGGAGTAGATCCTCTTCTCAAAGCATATATATCTCCTTTAGGAGAAAATAAGAATACTTCATTTGAATCTAAATCGGTCTTAATTGACTGAGCGAATTCTGTTGGATTAGTTGTTTTCTTTTGAAGATCTATCAAGCCCGATAACCATCTCGTAGCTCTCAATTGTGAGCTTGTCTCTTTATCTTTAGTTTTATATTGCCAATGAGCAGCGATTCCAAAACTAGCAATTTCAGACATGCTCCGAGTTTGTATCTGCACTTCAATTGGAAAAGCATTTAAGGCAAGCAAACTTGTATGCAGCGCTTGATAACCATTGCTTTTTGGTATTGCAATATAGTCCTTGAATCTATTTTCAATCGGTGAAAAGTAATTATGAATAATTCCAAGAGATCTGTAACAGTCATCTACAGAATCAACAAGAATTCTGAAACCATAAACATCTAATATTTCAGAGAATGGTTTGTGTTTTGATTTAATTTTTCTATATATACTGTAAATGTTTTTTTCTCGACCTTTGACTGAAACATCTTCAATTTCATTTGATTTAAGATGTTTTTTTAACTCTTTTCTTATCTTTGCAACGATTTTTTTTCTACCACCGCTAGATTTTTTTATTGCACTTTCGAGCATAGTTGCTCGTAATGGATGGATACAACGAAATGCTAGATCCTCTAATTCAGAACGAATATCTTGCATGCCAATTCTCAGAGCTAACGGTCCATACAATTCAATTGTTTCTTTAGATTTTTTAATTTGTTTCGATCTTGGAAGATGTTCTATAGTTCGCATGTTATGGAGTCGATCACATATTTTTACAAGAACTACCCTGACATCTTTGGAAATAGCTAACATCATTTTTTGGAGATTGTTAGCATCACGATCCATACGTGCTGTGATGTCTAATTTTCCTAATTTACTTACTCCATCTACAATTTCCGCAACATCTTCTCCAAATAATTCTCTTAAATTACCTTTATTCACATCACAATCTTCTAAAACGTCATGCATTAAAGCAGCACAAATAGTGTCTGGATCCATTCTCAACTCAAGTAAAATTGAGGCCACTTCAACAGGATGAGTTATGTAATTTGAACCGTCTCTTCTCTGTTGACCATCATGGGAATAAAAAGCAAATGTGTATGCCTTCTGAATTTTTTTTAAGTCTTTATATTCAAGATAAGATTTAGCTTTTTTAAAAAAAGAATTTGGAAGTTTTAAAAAATAACGTTCAGAAAAGTCGTTAATTAAAGTGCTGGGGAGAACTTGGTCACTCAAGAGAAGCTCCCAGTTTTCATTTAGCCTATATTTTCAGTATCTTGATTAGTTGAAGCAGAAAACTCATCCAAAAGCACATCTTCTTCAAGAGTTCTTTCTAATGTTTCTTTGTCAAGAAGTCCTTCTTCTATTTCTCTCAACGCAACCAGAGTTGGTTTGTCATTGTCCCATTCAACTAGAGGATCTCTGCTAGTTGTTGAGAGTTGTCTTGCTCTCTTGGACGCCATTAATATAAGATCAAACCTACTTGGAATTTTTTCTAAGCAATCTTCAACTGTAATTCGTGCCATGTTATATCTCCTGGGTTGTGTATTCTAATTCCAATTAGGTCAATAATCCAATAATTCTTTTAATATATTCTTTGCGTTTTCATCATTATATTCAATGTTTTCATCAAAGAGAATTGAACTTAAAATTTTAATAGTGTTGTCAAATTCGTCATTTACTACAACATAATCAAATATTTCAGCAGATCTTAATTCAATAAGTGCATTTTCAAGTCTTTTTTTAATGCTTTCTGCAGATTCTGAACCACGATTAAATAGCCTTTGTTCAAGCTCCTCCAATGACGGAGGTAGGATAAAAATTGAGACATTATCTTGCGAGGTTTGTTTTACTTGTTTAAAACCTTGAACATCAATATCAAGTATTACACTTATTCCTGAGCTTGTTTTTTCATCAACAAAAGATTTTAAGGTCGCATAATGATAGCCGTGGACATTAGCTGATTCCAAAAAAGCATCCTGTTTTTCAAGCTTCAAAAATTCTTGCTCAGATATAAAAAAATAATCAACGCCATGAACTTCACCATCTCTTGGTTCTCGAGTTGTTACAGAAACAGATAATTCAATTGTACTTTCACTTAATTCGATAAGTTTCTTAATTAAAGACGATTTGCCAGCTCCTGATGGTGCAGAAAAAATTATAAGCTTTGAATCATTCATTTTATTCAATATTTTGAGTTTGTTCCCTTATCTCTTCAACCAAGACTTTGATTTCAAGAGCTAAGTTTTTTGTTTTTGAATCATCAAGCTTCACTGTCAAAGTATTTGATTCTCTAAAAAGTTCTTGAAGAATGAAGTCAATTTTCTTTCCACTTGATTTTTTTGCATCTATTTCTTTCTTAATTGATGTGAGGTGAAATTGTATCCTATCTATTTCCTCAGAAACATCCAGCTTTAAGGCTAAATGGGTAATTTCTTGTTCTAATCTTTGATTATCTAAATTCTTTGTTAGCTCATTAACGCGAGCTTTATATCTTTTGATCTTCTTCTCTAGATCTTTTTTACATAATTTGCTTATCTGTTTTTGCTTAATGTTAATTTTATTAATTTTATCTTTTAATGAATTTTTAATCTTTTTACCCTCATCAATTCTTGAATCCAAGAAATCATTCAGTGCTTTATTAAACGTTTTTTTTAGATTTTGAGAACCATGATTTGATGATCTTGTTACATTAAGCAATCCAGGAATTTCTTTAATGTCTCTCAAGCTCAATTCATTTGAAACTAGATTTTCGTTTTTTATAAAATTTTTAATGTTTGATAACGCTTTCTTATTAAAACTAAAATTAATTTCATTCGTAGTGCTAATTTTTATTGAAGCATCAACCTTTCCCCTTTTTACTTTGGTTGAAATCTTATTCTTAACATACTCTTCAACTTTATGTTCTGCTTCACTTGATTTGAAATTAATCTCAAGAAAGCGATGATTGACACTTTTTAGTTCAATTACTATGTCTTCTTTATTGTTTTTAAAAATTGCACGGCCGAAGCCTGTCATACTTTTAATCATATTTTTATTGTATTTGCGAATAGTTATTTGTTCTAGTTATATTGTTGAAAACTAAAACCCAGACTTTTGATTTTTTTATTTGAAATTGATGAATTTGCACTATCTTCAGAACAGTTAAATATCTCGCAGTCTGTGAAATTAAAATCTTTTTCTATAAAAAATTTAATTGCCATAGCAGCATTTTTTCGATGTATGAAGTTATTAGACATTTTATTCAAAGATGCATCGTATAAACCAGATAACCTCAATATTATTAATTTTTTACCATAAAAACTTTCTTGCTGTTCCTCATATTCTCTAATAATCTTTCCTCTATATTCTTCTGTACTAATTTCATCACTTTCATGTGCCGTTTTATTATCTTGTTTGTTATAAACTCTTGTTGAAGATATTGAAATGAATCTATTAATTGGCAAATTACATAATTCTCGATAAATATTTTTTGAAGAATTTATAAATCCATTTATATATCCTTTCTCATCCATGCTTGACGGTTTTGGAAAGAAAATCACAGAATCAATTTTCTTAGCATCTATATTTAGTCCCTCTTTTGAAAGCCAATCCCACTCAATGAAATTGCTTGATTCAAATTTATTATTCCTTGAGATATGAAACACCTTATATTCATCGTTTAATATTCTTGTAAGACGATTCCCAAGGTCTCCATGCCCAATAATAATAATATTTTTTTTCATGATTTAATTTACTCAAAAAAAATCCAGGGATGCAACCCTGGATTTCTTTTATCACTAAAATATATTAGATGCTCAATAAAGGTGCAATAACTAAACTTACAATTGCCATTACATTTATAAGAATATTCATAGATGGTCCAGATGTATCTTTAAATGGATCTCCAACTGTATCACCAACAACTGTTGCTGAGTGTGTCTCTGTTCCTTTACCTCCAAAATTTCCCTTCTCCACGAATTTCTTAGCGTTGTCCCATGCGCCGCCAGCATTTGCCATCATCAATGCCATTAAAACGCATCCAAGTAATGCTCCAGCTAGCATGCCGCCTAAGTGAACTGGCCCTAAAACAAAACCAACAATTATTGGCGAAAGAATTGCTATCGCGCCTGGTAAAAGCATTTTATTTAAAGCAGCCTTTGTAGCGATATCCACACACTTTGCATTATCTGGTTCTGCAGTGCCATCCAGTAATCCAGGGATCTCTCTGAACTGTCTTCTTATTTCTTCAATCATCTCGAAAGCAGCATCACCAACTGCAGTCATAGTGATTGATGAAACTAAAAATGGTATTGAGCCTCCAATAAAAATACCCATTAACACTCTTGGATCATTCAAAGAAAGTGATTCGATACCTGTTGCTAGCATATATGCAGCAATTATGGCTAAAGCTGCTAGTGCTGCAGCCCCAATAGCAAAACCCTTACCAATTGCTGCTGTTGTGTTTCCTAGCTCATCTAAGGAATCTGTAATTTCTCTAACCTCACTATCCATACCGCTCATTTCTGCAATGCCGCCTGCATTATCAGCAACAGGACCATAAGCATCAATAGCCATGGTTATACCTACTGTAGATAGCATTCCGACTGCTGCAATACCTACACCATATAATCCTGAGAAATTTGTTGAGAGTCCAATGATGGCTGCGATTACAAATAATGGCATTACAACTGACTGCATGCCAACACTCAAACCTGTGATCATGACGGTTGCAGGACCAGTTTCACCAGATTTAGCAATCTTCCCAACTGGAGAAGATTCAGTAGAGCCACCTGTATAATATTCTGTTATTAATCCTATAAGAATTCCTCCAACGGCCCCAGTTAGCACTGAGTAAAATATATTCATTTCAATATTTGGTGACTTACTTATGCTCATTGCAGCAATTATCAAAAATACTATTGGCGAGAAAAATGTTCCAAGTCTGAGTGCAACTGCTGGAGATCTTGAAACTTGTGATCTAACTATTCCAATACCAATCAAAGAACAAAATAGTCCAAGTGCAGCTAGCCATAGTGGCAAGAACATGAGATCAGTGTTTCCTACCGTTGCTGCTATAGCTATTGAAGCAATCATTGCTCCACAGTATGATTCGAAAATATCTGAACCCATTCCGGCAATATCGCCAACATTGTCCCCAACGTTATCTGCGATTACTCCAGGATTTCTTGGATCATCTTCAGGAATACCAGCCTCTATTTTTCCAACCAAATCTGCGCCAACATCAGCACTTTTTGTATAGATGCCGCCACCAACCCTTGAAAATAAAGCAACTGCAGATGCGCCAACTCCAAAGCCCTCTAATGCTTTAGCAATTTTATCAGGATCATCCATAGCGCCTGTGAAATAAAAATACAAGCCGCCTAATCCAACTAGACCCATAGACGCAACGCACAAGCCCATTATTGATCCGCCAAAAAAAGAAATTGATAACGCAGATTCTGCACCTGAGTTCTCAGCAGCTGTTGCTGTTCTAACATTTGCCTGCGTGGCAGAATACATACCAATGAATCCAGCTATTGCTGAGGATAAAGCGCCAACTGCAATCGCCATCGCGGTATACCATCCTAGTGGCGAAAAACCACAAGCAATCACTAGCACTAAAACAACAGGAGCGAGAATCTTGTATTCTGTAAACATAAATACTTTTGCTCCAAGATGAATTTGATCTCCTATTTTCACAACAGAATCTTTGCCAGCAGGATATTTCATTATTAATCCATAAAGTACAAAAGCAAAAATTAATCCTATAAAGCCTGATGCAAATGGCCCCCAAGGTGTCATTGGTCCAATAATAAAACTTTCCATGTTATCCCCTTTTTTTAATAGCTACTTATTATAAATTTGATAATCTAATTCGTCTTCTGAAACAGCTACTATACATGAGACAGCAGCATCACCGCAAACATTAACCGACGTTCTAATCATGTCTAAAATCCTGTCGACAGCTAGTATTAGTCCTATTGCATCTAAAGGAAGTCCAAGAGAGCTAAGGATTAATGCTAATGTGATAGTACCAGCCGATGGAACTGCTGCAGCACCTATAGAAGCAACCATTGCAAGCATAACTATTTGAACATATTCAACCATAGAGAGATCTACTCCTGCAGTGCTTGCTATAAACATCGTTGCTAATCCTTGCATTATTGCAGTTCCATCCATATTAATGGTTGCTCCAACTGGAATTACAAATGATGAAACATCTTTTTTAACACCTAGGTCGTCCGAAACAGTTTTAAGAGTTACAGGAATTGTTGCTGCACTTGAAGATGTTGAAAAAGCAAAAAGTGCAACATTTCTCATCTTTTTATAAAAAGTTATCGGATTTAGATTTGCAAACAACTTTAAGATAATTGAGTAGGTAAAAATTAAATGAAAAAATAATACGAAAATCAGTATAAGCACATATTGGATCAGATCACCAAATATGTCTAAGCCATGGTCCATTACATAGCTTCCCATAAGACAAAAAACTCCAACAGGAGCAAAGCCCATAATGATCAAGACTATTTTTAAAAAAACAATATTTAATCTCTCAAAGTTCTTTGAAAGATTATTTGTAAGCTCATCGGTTAGATTTAAAGCAATGCCAAATAATACGCTTATAAAAACTATTCCTAGCATATTGTTCTCTACAAATGCACCAAAAATATTATTTGGAAATATTTTTATAACAGTGCCGTATAAACTTGAATCTCCAGATGGTGGAATATAAGCACTTACTTCTCCCTCATATCCTGAGATATTAAATACCCATCCAAAAAAGATAGCGATTATGACTGCAAAAGCTGTAGTCAAGAGATAAAGTCCTATGGTTTTTGTTGCGATAGATCCTAGCTTTACCATATTAGATAAAGATGAAATACCTGAAACTAAGGAGAAAAATACGAGTGGAACAACAATAATTAATACACCTGCAAACATTCCAACTAGGACATTTCTAGTTAGATTTTTAGGTGTTTCTAGTTGCGTCAAGTGATCTCTATCATATCAAAATCTTCTTTGCCTACACCACACTCAGGGCATAACCAATCTTCAGGCACGTCCTCCCATGCTGTCCCTGGCTCTATACCGTCATCTGGCCAGCCTTCCTCCTCATCATAAATCAGACCACAGACAATACATTCCCATTTTTTATATTTCATAAGACGTTTAAATTAAGTTATTTGCTTTAAATTTAGGAGGCTATAATATCAGATTTAATTATTTAAATTAATGCAGCTAAAACAAATTTCTGAATGGGTTACAAAGGATGATATGGAAGTTTTTCTTTCAGATGAAGAAATTAAATCATGGCTTCTTGAAAAAGGACCGATTACTAAAAGAATTAAATTAAATCATAATTTTGAACTTAATCTAATTAGAGATGAAGTTGATCAAATCAATCAGGATGACAAAGTTTTTTTGGATAATATTGAAGGCGATATTAAGGTCAGAGAAGTAATTTTGTTAGGGAATGGGAATCCTTTAGTTTACGCAAAGTCCTATATTCCAATATTTACAATTAATAATGGTCTAAAAAAGCTAGGCCAGTTAGGGAGCAAGCCTTTGGGAGACATCTTGTTTGAAAAAAATCTATTTCAAAAAAAAGATACGATCTTTACCAAATTCTTGTATTTAAAAAACGAGTATTGGGGAAGAAAATCTAAATATCATGTTAATGGATTGCCGCTTTCAGTAATGGAAGTTTTTTTGATATAAAACCTATGTCATATAAAAAAATAAAATCTTTTGGAGAACTAGCAAGAGTCGATAAACCTATTGGAATATATCTATTGTTATGGCCCTCCCTTTTAGGTTTTTTGTTAGCTGGAACCCAAAACATATTGAATATTAAAGATTTCATGATTGTTGTGATTGGCTCCGTAATAGTAAGATCTTGTGGTTGTGTAATAAATGATATTAGTGACTACAAAATTGATAAATTAGTTTCTAGAACGGCTGGTCGACCATTAGCAACAGGAGCATTAACTATTTTAGAGGCATGGATGTTTTTTATTGTTTTAGGATTATTATCTATCTTGTTGCTTTTACTTACAAATTCATTAACTTTTAAAATTGCCACTTTTTTTGCCTTTCTTATTTGTATATATCCAATTACAAAAAGATTTTTTTCTGCGCCACAATTTATTTTGGGAATAACTTTCGGGTCCGGAGTTTTAATTGGATATTCCTTGATAACAAGTCAAATTACATTCTCAGTAATAATTCTCTATCTTGGAGTCATTGCATGGATAATCAGTTTTGATACTTATTACGCACTTGAAGATATTGAGGATGATAAAAAAATTGGTATAAATTCAACTGCAATTTTGTGGGGTGATAAGGCCATTATGATTTCAAGGATACTGCATCTGCTTTTTTACGCAGCTATCTTAATGATTGCAATAATAAATTCCTTTTCGTATTATTTCGTATTATTTTTCTTATCAATTTTTATTGTTTTTGTATATCAAAAAAAACTAATTAAGAATAAAAATTTTATAGGTGCATTTAAAATAAATAATCTCATTGGAATTTTAACTGTCCTAGGTTTTGCTTTTGAAATAATAATTATCGGATAGGACTTTAAATGAAAAAAGATTTTAATTTCTCTGGAAATATTTCAAGTATTAACAAAGATCAATTTGATTTAATGATAAATGAAAATGATTCTCCATTTATCAATTATGATTTCTTAAGAGCTCTGGAGGAATCTTCTTCAGTAAGTGAAATCAGTGGATGGAAACCAAATCATCTCGTTTCAATTGAAGACAAAAAATTAAAAGGATTTATGCCCCTATATTTAAAAGATAATAGCCAAGGAGAGTTTGTTTTTGATCATTCTTGGTCATATGCATTAAACAGAGCTGGAAGAAAATATTATCCGAAACTCTTAACCGCAATACCCTTTACGCCATGTAAAACAAGAAAAATAATTTCTTCTAAATCAAATAATTTCATTGATGCGGTAATCAATTTTATGGAAGAAAAAAGTATTGAGACATGGCATGTGTTATTTCCTGAGAAAGAAGAATCAAAAAATTTATTAGAAAAAGGATTAATTGAAAGATCTGGGCATAAGTTTATTTGGAATAATAAAAATTATACGAGCTTTGATGATTTTTTAAAAATTTTCAGGTCTAGGCAGAGAAAAAATATTAGAAATGAGAGAAAAAAAATTTCAGAGCTTGGTATTACATTTAGCGTCAAAGATTCAGATAACATCAGTAAATCAGATTGGGAAACTTTTTATTACTTCTACAGAAATACTTATGATCAAAGACTTCAAAGACCATACCTAAATAAAGATTTTTTTAATCTCGTTCATAAAAGCAAAAATACATTGAATCCAGTAATTTTTTTCGCTCATCTTAATGATGAGATAATTGCAGGTTCATTATGTTATAAAGATAAAAATAATCTTTATGGGCGTCATTGGGGTGCAAAATACGATATAGATTCGTTACAAAAATAAGAAGAGGTTTTGAGCCTATAACAACATTTTCATATCACTATATTTTGCGTAAAGATTTTAAAGATGCCATTTTAGATTTTTGTAACAGAGAGAAAGTAGAAAACAAACGCTACGTAGAAGCTTGCAAAAGATATACTCCATTTAATAAAGAATATAAAATTTAAAGATGTTAAAAACATTACCGAAAACCGCCCATCAACAGACCGTATGTGAGGCTAATTATTTAAGATTAAAAAAAATTCTTAATAACTTCTCTAAAAATCAATATTCTTTCAGAACAATTAATCCTGACGAAAGTTCATACGATATTACTTTCAAAATAATTCACAAAACAAAACATACTTTAATTGTTGAAGCTAAACAAAAGAGTTTAAAAAATGACTTTAATAATTTTATCTTAAGAATTCAGATATCCTTAGATGCAAAGCTTGCAGAAGTTGTATCCTATCAAGGGGAAAAAGCGGTTCCATTTTTTATTAACATTTCAGATACCCAGTCTAAGGATGAAAAACTTCAACAAAATAGATTTTTTACTGAATGGCTTGAAAGTATATTTATATCTGGCATCAGCTCAGAAATAAAAATATAAATTTTAATGATACAAACAATCTTATATTTTCATGGGTTTGCATCTTCTTCAGAATCTTCGAAGGCTCAGATTATAAAGAAATATATCTCTTCAAATTATAAAGATATAAAAATCTATACTCCTAACTTGAGTAATGACTTTAAAGAAGCTGTTGAACAAATAGAAAATCTTGTAAAGCAAAATAAAAATATTGCTTTCATGGGATGCTCACTGGGTGGATATTATGCGCTTTATTTTTCTCAGTTGCATAGATCAAAAGCAATATTAATTAATCCGGCAATACCTCCTTTAGAAGGCTTTGAGATTTATTTAGGAGAAAATGAAAATTTTTCAACTAGAGAAAAATTTTCTATTATAAAAAAAGATATTAAATATATTAGGTCAATTTCGCATGATAGCTTTAACAATAAGAAAAGGACTCTTGTTTTATTAGAGTCTGGAGATGAGGTTCTAGACTACACTAAAACAATCTCATACTTCAGAGGATCTCACATTGATATTTTATTTGGTTGAAATCATTCATATTCATCATTTGAAAACAAACTTGTAAAAATACAAAAATTCTTACAAATTCATTAATTTGTATCTATTTTGAGCAATAAATACTTATTTGCACTGTAATAATGCAATTTTTTAACATTTATAGTGCAAATTATTTTTTTATTGCTTACAATAGTTTACTTAAATTGATTATTTATTATTAGGAGAAATTAATGAAAACATATGAATACAAATGGCTTGATGGTTATCAACC
>LUMQ01000741.1_pt1 | contig 17143 bp, 15 predicted proteins | sample 729621 | NCBI WGS metagenome assembly LUMQ01 (sample SAMN03860259, study PRJNA289734) | marine metagenome | biome: seawater column; feature: ocean; material: water; isolation source: Red Sea water column Station 12 - depth 25m | place: Saudi Arabia: Red Sea | collected 2011-10-15 | depth 25 m | reverse complement strand
CACCCCCATAAGTTGTAAATGGTGGAGGTGGTGGGTACTGCCCCCACGTCCGCAATGGTTATTACGAAATTCGTTTATCGTCATAGTTGGAAAACCAACATGTTTAATATAAAAGTAATTGATTAAGATTCAATAAATTATTCATGAAATTAACTCAAGAACAACAACAAGAAATTAAAGATCAACAGTCTCAAGAAAATAAAACTAAAAGAGTAACAGTAGCTGAACTTGAAAACATCTTATATGAGGCGATACCAATTCTAGATCACGGATTTATAAGAGTAATTGATTACATGGGTGATGACACATCAATTGTCCAGGCAGCTAGAGTATCTTACGGTAAAGGTACCAAAAAAGTTTCAACCGACTCAGGCTTAATTAAATATTTAATGAGGCACTGGCATAGCACTCCATTTGAAATGTGTGAAATAAAATATCATGTTAAGCTTCCAATATTTATAGCTCGTCAATGGATTAGACATAGAACAGCAAACGTTAATGAATATTCAGCAAGATATTCTATTTTAGATAAAGAATTTTATTTACCAGCTGTTGAAAATTTAGCAGCACAATCTCAAAGCAATCGACAAGGAAGAGGAGATATCCTCACAGGAGATCAAGCAAAAAAAGTTTTAGATTTATTAAAAAAAGATGCTGAACAAACATATGATAATTATGAAACGATGCTTAATGAAAGATACGATGGTTCAGTCATTGATGAAAAACAAGTTGGTTTAGCAAGAGAGCTAGCAAGAATGAACTTAACTCTAAACACCTATACTCAGTGGTACTGGAAAACAGATCTTTTAAACTTAATGAATTTTTTAAGATTAAGAGCTGATCATCATGCACAATATGAAATAAGAGCTTATGCAGATGCTATGCTTGATACAGTAAAAAAATGGGTCCCAATTACATATGATGCATTCATGGATTATAGAGTGGGTGGAACTGAAGTATCCTCAAAAGGTAAAAAAATAATTCAAAAATTGATTGGTGGGGAAGAAATTGATGCTGAAAAATCAGGATTATCTAAGCGAGAATGGAATGAGTTAATGACTGCTTTTGATCTAAAAGATAAGTTGATATAGTCCGCCAAAAAAAAATAAAAACTATAAATGAAACTTATAAAAAAGATAACTTTCATAATCATTTTTCTCTCATTGAATGTTAATGCTTTTGGAGCTGTAAGTGGATTTGTTGACAGCAAAGGTGTTACGCAAAAACTTGCACATGGAATAACATTTAAACCAGATGGAACTAAAATGTTTGTTGTTGGAATGAGTCAAAATAAAATTTTTGAATTTGATTTATCTACAGCTTTTGATATTTCAACTGCTACCAAAAGTTCTAATGAATATCTTCATGTATCAGAGCAAATAGATGCAAGAGATATAAAATTTAATTCTGATGGTACAAAATTGTTTCTTGCTGGAACAGATGATCAAGAAATAAATGAGTATAATTTATCAACTGCCTATGATGTTTCAACCAGCGTACATCAGAACATATATTTTAATGGAGATGGTTTGGATTTTGTTGCTATCGCATTTAATACGGATGGAACAAAACTTTTTATTTATGATAAGACAGGTAATGACTCGATTAAACAATATTCATTGGGTAGTCCCTTTGATCTCTCAAACGCAGTTCTTCAAAAACAATATAGAGGAACAAACAGTAAAACTTTAAGAGAAATAAATGGAACTCCACAAGGATTTGCATTTAGCTCTGATGGATCTAAAATGTACGTTACAGGAACAGGCACACAAAAAATTAAAGAATTCACATTAAGCACACCTTTTGATTTATCCAATGTAACACTTGAATCGGATAGTTACGACCTCTCTGGCCAAATTGATGAACCTGCAGGAATTGCGTTTAGTGATGATGGTCTTAAATTATTTATTTTAGATTTCGAAAATGCTGATGCTAATAGAGATGTTAATGAATATGATTTAACTTGTGGTTTTGGTGTCATTAGTTGTATTGATCCAACAGCAAATAAAGATGATGTTGCTTCAATTGAAACACAGTCTGAAACTACAAAAAAACTTATACAGCATACAACTTACCCAGTGCTCAATCGTATGGAGTGGTTAAGACGAAACAGTGGAAGAATAAATTTAACAAATCAAAATATAAAGTTTCAATTCAATAATGAAATTTTAAATTCCTTATCAGATACCTTGATCCCTCTTTATCTTTCAAATGATAATTCAAATGATTTAAATGATCAAAGTTCAAGCTGGTCTTTTTGGAGCGAAGGCACTATCAGTATTGGTAAAGTTGGGGACGACTCAGCTTCTTCAGCAAAGAATATCAATACATCCGCAATCACACTTGGTGCAGATAAAAAAGGTGAAGATAATATCATGAGAGGAATTGCATTAAGATTTGGTACTGATGATATAGATGTTGGTACTTTAGGAAGTGCACTTGATATGAGCTCTTTTGGTTTAACTTTTTACTCAAGTAAACCAAAGGGAGAACAAAGATTTACAGATCACTTATTAGGTATGAGTTTTATTAATTCTAATTTAATTAATAATAGTGGTTCTGCTTCAACAGATGGTGAAAGATACGGTGAACAATTATATGGTTCTTTAAGTTTAAGAGATACATTTTCAAAAAATCGATTAAATTTTACACCTAAATTAAAAATTAATTATGGAATAACACATCTAGGAGCTTATAAAGAAACTGGATCTACAGGATTGAACTTAGAATATGAAGATCAATATATTGGAAACTTTACATCATCTTTAGGAACAAGTTTAGATAATACTTATGATTTTGAAGTTGGATCTTTTATTCCCTATTTTGATTTTGAGTATTATGCAGATATGAGTCCAGCTTCAAAACAAAAATTCTCTTATGTATCTAATGGTGAGAGTTTTACTTTAGAAAATATTGAGAGCTCTACTCATAATTTTTCGAGTGGTATTGGATTTGATTTTATCTCAGACAATGGATTAACCTTAATGACGAAATACACCAGAGACCAAGCTCAAAACCATAAAAATGATAGCTTTATAATTGCTTTGGATTACAGAGGTTCTCAAAGGTCTTCTTATGCCATGTCTTTTCAAGATAGTTCAGCTCAGCTTTCACACAACAAAGAACTAAATGACTTCAAAGTTAATATAGATAGCCATTATGATTTTTTTAAGGATGACCCAGATTATGGAGTGTATTTAAAAATTTCGAATGTTAATTAATTTTTAAAATAATTAGACTTAATTTTATTAGCTAAATCTAGGTATATTTTAGAAATTCTATTTTCTGGATTACTCTCTACAATTGGTTTTCCTTGATCTCCAGATTTACCGACTTCAGAATCAATAGGTATTTCACCTAAGAATTCTTTATTAAATTCTTCTGCTGTTCTTTTTACGCCACCTTCACCAAAAATTGCATATTTTTTTCCATCCTCTGCAGTAAAAGAACTCATATTGTCAATTAATCCTAAAATTTGAACTCCAAGTTTATCAAACATTTTAATGCCTCTTTTAACATCTAATAAAGCTACTTCTTGAGGGGTAGAAACTATAATTGCACCATCCATTTTTATCTCTTGTGAAAATGTTAACTGTGTATCACCTGTGCCTGGAGGCATGTCAACAATTATAAAATCCAAATCTTTCCAATTTACTTTTTGAGTGAATGTTTTAATTGCACTTGTTACCATAGGACCTCGCCAGATCATGGGAGTTTGTTGATCAGCTAAAAATCCAATCGACATACATTGAATATCATATTTTAAAATAGGCTCTAACTTTTGACCATCACTTTTAGGTTTTTCATTAATTCCAAACATTTTTGGTATTGATGGTCCATATATATCAGCATCTAAAAGACCAACTTTGCATCCAATTTTTTTTAAAGCCAAAGCTAAGTTAGTGGCAAATGTAGATTTACCCACTCCTCCTTTAGCACTTGAGATTGCTATGGTAAATTTCGTTCCAATGATCGGATTTTTTTTAAAAACCTTAGGTTCTAGCTTACTTTTCATTGCGGCACTAAGTTCAGGCTTTTTATCGGTCATAAATTGATCTTAACTTGTTTTTAGTAAATTAGACACTATATAGATAGTGTATGTCGGACGATTTTCAACAAAGAGGCGGAAGTCCCTGGGGAAGACCACCAGGAGGAGGAGGCGGTAATGGTTCCGGCAGAGGACCAACTCCACCTGATATCGATAAAATCATAAGAGAATTTCAAGAAAAAATAAAAAAATTTTTACCAGGTGGTAGTTCATCTGGAGGAAAACAAGCAATATTAGTTTTATTAATTTTAGGTTTTGTGTGGTTAGCAAGTGGTCTTTATAGAGTGTTACCAGATGAGCAAGGTGTAGTTTTAAGGTTTGGAAAATTTGTCAAGACAACACAACCAGGATTAAATTATCATATTCCTTTTCCAGTAGAATCGGTTTTAACTCCTAAAGTAACAAAGGTTAATAGAATTGATATTGGTTTTAGATCTGAGAGAGATAGTGGATTTTCTTCATCTGGTGGAGTAGCTGATGTACCACAAGAAAGTTTGATGTTAACTGGTGATGAAAATATTGTGAACATAGATTTTTCAGTTTTTTGGGTAATTAAAGATGCAGGTAATTTCTTATTTAAAATTCAAGATCCTGAAGGTACAGTAAAAGCAGCTGCTGAAACTGCAATGAGAGAGGTTATTGCAAGATCAGATATTCAACCTATTTTAACTGAAGGAAGATCATTAATTGAAACTGACACTCAAGAAATTATTCAAAAAATTTTAGATGAATACACTAGTGGTATTCAAATCACTCAAGTTCAAACCCAAAAAGCTGACCCACCAGATCAAGTTATTGATGCATTTAGAGATGTGCAAGCAGCAAGAGCTGATATGGAACGATCGAAAAATGAAGCTGAGGCTTACGCTAACGATGTAATTCCAAGAGCACGGGGTGAAGCTGCAAAAATATTACAAGCTGCAGAAGCGTATAAGAAAGAAGTTGTTGCTAAAGCTGAGGGTGAAGCTAGCAGATTCCTCGCAATTTATAATGAATACAAAAATGCAAAATCAGTAACACAAGAAAGAATGTACTTAGAGACAATGGAAAAAGTTTTAGCTGATATTGATAAAGTAATTATTGAAAAAAATGCGGGATCTGGTGTTGTACCGTATTTACCATTACCTGAATTAAAAAAGAAAGTGACTAACTAAAATGAATAATATTAGTAAAGTAATAGCCGGTTTAATAGTAGCAGTTTTGGTCGTTGCATTCTTCTCGATCTTCATAGTAAAAGAAGTCAACCAAGCTATCGTATTACAATTTGGTGATCCAAAAAGAATAATTTTAAAACCAGGATTAAATTTTAAAATTCCATTTATTCAAAACGTAGTTTACTTAGATAAAAGAATTTTAAATCTAGATACTCCTCCAGAAGAGGTTATTGCTTCCGATCAAAAAAGATTAATAGTTGATGCGTTTGCAAGATTTCAAATTGTAGACCCTCTAAAGTTTTATATTTCAGTTGGAAATGAAAGAGTTGCAAGATCAAGACTAGCGACAATTATCAATTCAAGAATAAGAAATGTACTTGGTCAGCAAGAATTACAAACATTATTATCAGAGGATAGAACAAAACAAATGACTCTAATTCAAGAGGGAGTTAATACTGAGGCTGAAAATTTTGGAATAAAAATTGTAGATGTAAGAATTAAAAGAGCAGACCTTCCTCAAGCAAACAGTGATGCAATTTTTAGAAGAATGCAAACTGAAAGGGAGCGAGAAGCAAAAGAATTTAGAGCAAGAGGAGCAGAGATGGCAGTCACCATAACATCAACTGCTGATAAAGAAGTAACAGTGATATTGGCGGATGCTCAAAAAAAATCAGAGATTATGAAAGGTGAAGGAGATGGTAAAAGAAATAATATCTTTGCTGCAGCGTTTGGACAGGATCCAGAATTTTTTGCATTTTATAGAGCAATGCAAGCTTATGAAAAAGCTCTGATAGGTGGAGAGACGTCTTTAATATTATCACCTGATAGTGAATTTTTTAAATTTTTTGGAAACATAAAACAGCCTACTAAACCAGAGTAATTTTTATATGAAGGAGCTGATCATAGCCTTCGGTCTATTCTTATTTATAGAAGGCATTTTATATGCCATATTTCCATCAAAAATGAAAAGTATGTTGAAAAAGTTAGAATTAATACAAGCTAATCAGTTAAGAATAGGTGGATTAATTTTTGCAATAATTGGATTTGTTATAATTTATTATACAAAAAATTAAGATATTCATGATCAAAAGATTAATATTTACTTTTATTCTTATTTTTGCTTTTCCTGTAAATTCCTTCACGAAAAGCGTTCCAGCATCTTTTGCAGATCTAGCTGAAAAATTAATGCCATCAGTTGTAAACATTTCAACAACTCAAACTGTTGTTACTAGAAGTAATCCATTTCCTGGTTTTCAATTTCCACCAGGATCTCCTTTTGGGGACATGTTTAAAGAATTTGGTACACCTCAAGAGAGACAAACATCTGCTTTAGGATCTGGATTTATAATAGATGCAAAAGGTTTAGTAGTAACAAACAATCATGTAATTCAAGATGCAGAGGATATAATTGTTAGAGTAAATGGTGATAAAGAATACGAGGCAAAAGTAATTGGTGCTGACCCTTTATCAGATATTGCAGTTTTACAATTACTAACTAATGAAAAGTTTACTCCAGTAAAATTTGGAGACTCTGATAAAGCAAGAATTGGTGATTGGGTGATTGCAATTGGAAATCCTTTTGGCTTAGGTGGAACAGTAACTTCTGGAATAATTTCAGCAAGAAATAGATCAATAGGATTATCAAGATATGAAGATTATATTCAAACTGATGCCTCTATAAATTCTGGAAACTCAGGGGGGCCACTGTTTGACATGAATGGAGATGTAATTGGAATTAACACTGCTATATTGGGGAGAAGTGGTTCAATAGGTATTGGTTTTTCAATACCAGCTAATAGTGCAAAAATTGTTATAGATCAATTAATTGAATTTGGTGAAACTAAAAGAGGTTGGCTGGGAGTTAGAATTCAAGATGTCACAAAAGAAATAGCTGAAGTAGAAAAATTAGACAAAGCCAGAGGAGCTTTAGTAGCAAGTGTTGCTGAAAATAGTCCATCAGAGAAAGCAGGTGTAAAAGCTGGTGATATTATTCTTGAATTTGACGGTGAACCAATTCAACAAATGAAAGAACTTCCAATTATTGTAGCAAGAACAGAAGTTGGAAAAAAAGTGAAAGTAAAAATTTGGAGAGATAAAAAAGAAATTGAAAAAACAATTACACTTGGAAGATTGGAAACATCCGAAGATTTTAAAGTTGCTGATCAAAAACAACCTTCAAAAGAAACTGAAATTAAAGAATTAAAGATCTCTGTGAAAAAATTATCAAAAGAAGATATACAATCACGAAATTTACCAAATCAAACTACTGGTCTTATTATAACAAAAATTGAAAACGACAGTCCGTTAGCAAACTCCATTGAAGTTAATAGTATTATTTTAGAAGCTCAGAAGAAAAAAATTAGATCAATAAATGACTTTACTCAAGTCTTAAAACAAGTTTTAAATAGTAATCAAAAAACCATTTTATTGGTTATCTACAACAGTCAAAATCAATTTTTCTTCAGGAGATTGGCTAAAATTAACAAAGAAAAAAATTTTCGATATAAGAAAGAGAAAAAAAATACCAATTCTTGTGGGTGGAACAGGTCTATATTTTAAAGCCTTAACTGATGGTCTTGTTAATATTCCAAATATTCCAATAAAACATAGAAAACAGATAAGACTTTTATATAAAAAACTAGGATCTAAAAAGTTTTATTCAAAATTAATAAAATTAGATCCTTTAGTAAGAGGTAAAATTAATCCATCAGATCCGCAAAGGGCTATACGCGCTTATGAAATAAAATTATTTACTAAAAGATCTATGTATGAATGGTTTAAAAATACTAAGTCAGACTATGAAAAAGATGACTTTTATAAAATTTATATAGACTTTCCGAGAGATAGGCTCATTAAGAGAATTCATGCTCGAACCACAGATATGATAAATGGAGGAGCAATAATGGAGGTAAAAAAATTTTTAAAATTAAAAATTCAGTCATCAAAAACTGCTTATAAAGCAATTGGGATCCAAGAAATTAAGGAATTTCTTAATAAAAAGATCGAGATTTCAGAGGTTATTGAGAGAATATCAATTAAGACCAGACAATATGCTAAAAGACAGGTCACTTGGGCAAGGGGGAACATGTATGATTGGAACAAAATTAACTCAGACGCTCTCAATAAATTTTTAAAAAAAATTTAGATATTACTTACTTAGCCTTGACCAATCAGCACAACTTCAGCTAGATTGGATGAATGTCTAAATTATTTACAGGAGCTGAAATCGTATTTAAATGCCTAGAAGATCAAGGAGTAGATTTTATTTTTGGATATCCTGGGGGTGCAGTTTTACCTATTTATGATGAGTTAAAAAATCATAATTCAATAAAACATATTTTAGTTAGACACGAACAAGGTGCAGGTCATGCAGCAGAAGGGTATGCAAGATCATCAGGAAAACCTGGTGTAGTTTTAGTTACTTCTGGTCCAGGAGCAACAAATGTTGTAACTGCTTTAACAGATGCTTATATGGACTCAGTTCCATTGGTATGTATTTCAGGACAAGTACCAACACACTTAATTGGCACAGATGCTTTTCAAGAATGCGATACTACAGGAATAACCAGACCTTGTACAAAACATAATTGGTTAGTAAAAGATATCAAAGATTTATCAAAAACTCTTCATGAAGCTTTTAGAGTTGCTACAACAGGAAGACCTGGTCCAGTTCTTGTTGACATTCCAAAAGATATACAGTTTGCAAAAACAAATTATTTTAAACCCAAAACTGCAAAAAAACTTAACGGGAAATCAATTAACCATTTTTCTCAAAGTGACATAGATGAATTAATTGATCTAATGAATAAATCAAAAAGACCAATTATTTATTCTGGTGGTGGTGTAATAAATTCAGGACCAGAGGCAAGCGATGTATTGAGAGAGTTAGTTCAATTAACTGGGTTTCCAATTACTTCAACCTTACAAGGCTTAGGTGCATATCCTGGAGATGATAATCAATTTTTAGGAATGTTAGGAATGCATGGAACTTATGAAGCTAATAACGCTATGCATGATTGTGATTTACTTATTAATATTGGAGCAAGATTTGATGATAGAATAACAGGTAAGATCGATGAGTTTTCCCCGAAATCGAAGAAAGTACATATCGATATAGATCCATCATCAATAAATAAAATTATTAAAGTTGATTTATCACTTGTGGGTGATGTTAAAGATGTTTTGAAAGGCATTAACAAAACATTAAAAAAGAAAAATATGAATTTGAATAAATCAAACAAACATCAAATATCAAAGTGGTGGGAACAAATTCAAAAATGGCGAACTAAAAACTCTCTACACTTCAATAACAGTGATGAAACAATTAAACCACAACATGCAGTGCAGAGACTATATGAACTTACCAAACATAAAGATACATTTGTTACCACTGAAGTGGGTCAACATCAAATGTGGGCTGCCCAACATTATAAATTCAATAAACCAAACCGTTGGATGACTTCTGGCGGCTTAGGAACTATGGGATATGGCCTTCCAGCAGCTGTTGGTGTTCAAATAGCCCATCCTAAAAAATTAGTTATTGATATTGCAGGGGAAGCATCGGTTTTGATGACAATGCAAGAAATGTCAACTGCAGTCCAATATAACTTACCAATTAAGATTTTCATTTTGAATAATCAATACATGGGAATGGTAAGACAATGGCAAGAATTACTTCATGAAAAAAACTATTCAGAAAGTTATTCTGAAGCTTTACCAGACTTTATTAAATTAGCTGAAGCTTATGGATGCAAAGGTATAAAAGCTGAAACACCGAGTGAGCTTGATGAAAAAATTAAAGAAATGATTCAATTTGATGGACCTGTGATTTTTGATTGTCGTGTTGATCCTAATGAAAATTGTTTTCCTATGATCCCCTCAGGAAAACCTCACAATCAAATGATATTAGGACCCTCAGAAAAAGAAGAGAACAAAATTACAGGCAAAGGCAAAGCTTTAGTTTAGATATGGCAAATCCAAAATCAGCATATAGTGTTTCCACAAAAAAAGAAAAATCAGATACACATATAATTGTTGTTTGGGTTGATAATGAAGCAGGTGTTTTAGCAAGAGTGGTTGGACTTTTTTCTGGTAGAGGATACAATATAGAATCCTTAGCAGTTGCAGAAGTTGATGCTAAAAGAAATATATCAAGAATAACTATTGTTACAACTGGCCCTCCTCAAGTTATCGATCAAATTAAACTTCAATTAAAGAAATTAGTTCCAGTTCACAAAGTGGCTGATTTTAAAAGGAATGATAAAAGCGTAATCTTTAAAGAAATGGCTTTATTTAAGATTGTTGGTAACACTAACAAAATTAAAAAAGCTATTAACGCTTGTAAAAAATACAATGCTGTAATATTGGATAAGACAAAAAAATCTAATGTTATTCAAATTACTGCATTAAGAAGAGAAATAGATAAAATGTCGAAAAATTTACGAAAATTCGGGCTAGTTAGTGTTTCCAGAACAGGCGCTGTTGCAATGACTAGAGGAGATAAAATATTTAATTAAAAGGGGAGAATATTATGAAAATGTTTTACGAAAAAGATACAGATGTAAATCTAATTAAGGATAAAAAGATCGCTATTTTTGGTTATGGTAGTCAAGGACATGCCCATGCACTCAATTTAAAAGACAGTGGTGTTAAAGAAGTAGTTGTTGCTTTAAGAGAAGGATCATCAAGTAAACCAAAAGCTGAGTCGAAAGGTTTAAAAGTAATGAATCTTTCTGATGCAGCTGAGTGGGCAGATGTAGTAATGATTTTAACACCAGACGAATTGCAGGCATCTATATATAAAAATCATATTGAACAAAGAGTAAGAAAGGGAACTTCACTTGCTTTTGCTCATGGATTGAATGTGCATTACGACTTAATTAAAGCTAGAGAAGATTTGGACGTATTTATGGTTGCTCCAAAAGGCCCAGGTCACTTAGTGAGAAGTGAGTATGTAAAAGGTGGCGGTGTCCCTTGTTTATTTGCTGTTCATCAAAATGGCTCTGGTAAAGCTAGAGATCTTGCAATGTCTTATGCTTCAGCAGTGGGTGGTGGAAGATCTGGAATTATAGAAACAACTTTTAAAGATGAAGTAGAAACAGATTTATTTGGCGAACAAACAGTTTTATGTGGTGGTCTAGTCGAATTGATTAAAAATGGATATGAAACATTGGTGGAAGCTGGTTACGAACCAGAAATGGCATATTTTGAAACTGTTCATGAAGTAAAACTAATAGTAGATTTAATTTATGAAGGTGGAATAGCTAACATGAATTACTCAATCTCTAACACTGCAGAGTATGGAGAGTATGAGTCTGGTCCAAGAGTTATTAATAAAGATGAAACTAAAAAAAGAATGAAAGAAGTTTTAGCTGATATTCAATCAGGAAAATTTACAAAACAATGGATGGAAGAGTGTAAAAATGGCCAAAAAAATTTCCTTGCAACACGAGCAAAATTAGCCGAGCACCCTGTTGAAAAAGTAGGAGCAAATTTGAGAGCTATGATGCCTTGGATTGGTAAAAAGAAACTAGTGGATAGTGACAAGAGCTAATAGAGTAGTTTTTTTTATAAATATTTTGCAATTTCTAATATAGATTGTATTATACTTTTTCCAAATTTATAAAGTTATGGCAAGCAAAGATAGAGTTTTTATATTTGATACTACGATGCGAGATGGTGAACAATCGCCTGGTGCTTCGATGAGTTTAGAGGAAAAAATTTCAATCTCTCGAGTATTTGATGAATTAGGTATAGATATTATTGAGGCAGGTTTTCCAATTGCTTCACCTGGAGATTTTGAAGCTGTATCAGCAATAAGTAAAGTTTTAAAGAAATCTATTCCTTGTGGATTAGCAAGACACTCTAAAAAAGATATAGATAGATGTTATGAAGCTTTAAAACATGCTCCAAGATTTAGAATTCATACTTTTATTTCAACGAGTCCGCTTCATATGAAACATAAACTTAATAAAACACCTGAGCAAGTTTATGAGTCAATTAAAGAACATGTTACTTATGCTAGAAATTTAACTGATGATGTTGAATGGTCTTGTGAAGATGGCACAAGAACAGATATGGATTATATGTGTAAGACAGTTGAACTAGCAATAAAATCTGGGGCAAAAACAATTAATATCCCAGATACAGTTGGTTATACAGTTCCATCTGAGTTTACAAAAATTATAGAAACTTTATTAAATAAAGTACCAAATATTGATAAAGCAATTTTATCTACACATTGTCATAATGATTTAGGTTTAGCAGTTGCAAATTCTTTAGCTGGCATACAAGCAGGCGCAAGACAAATAGAATGTACAATTAATGGAATAGGAGAAAGAGCTGGAAATGCTGCTTTAGAGGAAGTTGTAATGGCAATTAGAACTAGAAATGATTTAATGCCATATGAAACAGGAATTAATACAACTTTATTAAGTAAAGCATCAAAATTAGTATCAAATGTTACTGGTTTTCCAGTTCAATTTAATAAAGCAATTGTTGGAAAAAATGCGTTCGCTCACGAGTCAGGTATTCATCAGGATGGGATGTTAAAAAATAGAAACACCTATGAAATAATGACTCCCGAAAGTGTTGGAGTAAAACAAACATCATTAGTAATGGGAAAACATTCAGGACGACACGCATTTAAAGATAAATTGATTAGTCTTGGTTATGCAGACTTAATGGACGATGTTATAGAAAATGCCTTTGGAAAATTTAAGATTTTAGCTGACAAAAAAAAGCATATATACGATGAAGATATAATTGCTTTAGTTGATGACAGTTTGGTTTTAGATAACAAAGCTAATACTATTGTATTAAAATCATTAAAAGTGTTTGCAGGAACTGGAGAACCTCAGAAGGCAGAAATGACATTGGATGTTAATGGTCAAATTAAATCAGCTTCTGAGACCGGAGATGGACCTGTTGACGCAATCTTTAAATGTATTAAGAATTTGTATCCGCACGAAGTTAAACTTCAATTATATCAAGTGCATGCTGTGACAGAAGGTACTGACGCTCAGGCAACAGTAAGTGTTCGTATTGAGGAAAATGGAAAAACTACAGTTGGTCAAGCTGCAGATACAGATACATTGGTTGCATCAGCAAATGCATATATTGCTGCATTAAATAAAATGGTTATTAAAAGAGAAAAAACAGCTCCAGCCATGGAGATAGAAAAAGAAAAAATGAGAGGTATTTAGATGGGTTTATTTGAAAGAATTAAAAAAGTTTGGAGCCAAGATATGGCTATTGATTTAGGAACTGCAAACACATTAGTTGTAGTAAAAGGTAAAGGCGTAGTTTTAAATGAACCTTCAGTAGTGGCAATAGTAGATCAAGGAGGAAAAAAGCAGGTATTAGCCGTTGGAGATGAGGCAAAAACTATGCTTGGACGAACTCCTGGTAACATACAGGCCATTAGACCACTAAGAGATGGTGTAATTGCAGATTTTATAGTTACAGAGGAAATGATTAAACATTTTATTAAAAAAGTTCATAAAGGAAGTTCGTTTGCTAATCCAAGAATTTTAATTTGTGTTCCTACGGGATCAACTCCTGTGGAAAGAAAAGCAATTCAAGACAGTGCTTTAGCAGCAGGCGCAAGAAGAGTTCAATTAATTGAAGAGCCAATCGCAGCTGCTATTGGAGCAAATCTACCAATATCTGAAGCAACTGGTTCAATGGTAGTTGATATCGGAGGTGGTACTAGTGAGATAGCCGTTATGTCTTTAGGCGGTTTGGTTTACTCAAAATCTTTAAGAGTTGCTGGAGATGCAATGGATGCAGCTATGATAAATTATATGAGAAAAGAATATAATCTTATGATTGGAGATAGTACTGCTGAAAAAATTAAAAAAGAAATTGGAACAGCAATACCAACTAATAATAATACTTATGCTGTAAAAGGAAGAGATTTAAGATCTGGAACTCCAAAGGAAGTAAATATTACAGAGGAGGATACAGCTGCAGCTCTTAATGATATTTTAAGACAGATGGTGAACGGTATTAAGGATGCGTTAGAAAGTACGCCACCAGAACTTTCAGCAGACCTAGTGGATATGGGTCTTGTTTTGACGGGTGGGGGCGCACTACTTAAAAATATTGATAAAAGATTTTCTAAAGAGACAGGATTACCAGTTCATATAGCTGATGAACCTTTATCATGTGTTGCCGTTGGAACAGGAAAGGCTTTGGATCAAGAACAAACGTTCTCGACTATGTTGACTGAATATTAAGAGCAATGGCATCAAGCAGAGATGATTTTATAATTGCGATTAGATCTGCTTTTTTAAAAAAAAGTACTCAGCAAAAATTTTCATTATTAACATTAGCTACTATATCAATTTTTATAATTGTTCTCTCTAGTTTAGATTTTAAAGCTGTGAAATATCTTAAAGCAGCAATAAGTGAAATTGTTTATAGATCATCATTTGTTGTATCGATCCCTGAAAATATAGCCAAAAGTGCTTTTACAGAAGTAGTTGAATACACAACTTATTTTAATAGTTTTAAAAAAAATAGAATGGAATTAGAAAGTTTAAAATCAGATTATGTATCAAATGAAATAATTCAATATGAAAATAAGGAATTAAAAGAATTAATTAATGATTATGTGTCGAGTTCAGATAAAATATTAGCGAAAATTATTGTTGATCATGATAGTCCTTTTTTAAAAAGTATTATTATAAATAAGGGCAGTAAAGATAATATCAAAATTGGAACAAATGTTTATGACCAATCATATTTAGTTGGAAGAGTTATTGAAGTAAACTACAAAACCTCAAGAGTTTTATTGTTATCTGATTTGAATTCAAATGTTCCAGTTACAATCGCTCCCCAAAATATTCAAGCAATAGTCACAGGATCTGGAAGTGATTATGGTCAAATCAAATATATAAAATCTGGACTCACAGAAAATTTGGTAGACGAAAGTATAGTTTATACATCAGGAACTGGTGCAATTTTTAAAAGTGGCGTCCCAATTGGGATATTACAATCTTTTAATGAGAATTCTGTAAATGAATATAAAGTAGAATTTTACAGTGATTTTTCTCAACTAAAATATGTTTTTGTTGAAATAGTTACTAAAAAAGAAATTTCCCAAGCAGTTGGAGATATCCTCAAAAGAAAGAACAATTAGTCAGTTTAATTTAGATAATAATGAATTAGAGTTTTTAAGATTAAATCTAGAATTTGGTCATAAATGTAGAAAATCATTTTTAAATAATAAAGGTTATATTGTTGGCAGTGAAAATTATAAAAAATGTGTTTTAAATAGAGGAAAAATTGATGGCTAGTTTAAGAGCAAAAGGATCATTTAAGAAATTATATTCTTGGTTACCAATATTAATTTTGTATATTTCTGTATTAAATGAGTTTGATTTAAATTATTTAAATCTTAAATATTTTTCTTTTAATTTTCCATTTATTTTAATTTTTTTCTTTACGCTAAAAGATTTTAAACATTTTGATTATATATTAGTATTTATTGCTGGTCTATTTAATGACACAGTTGTTGGTTTGCCTTTAGGATTAAGTAGTTTATCATACACATTAATATGTATTTCTGCAGCCTACATAAGAAATATTACAATCAGACCTAATCCTGTGAAAGATTGGTTTTATTTTTTGTTTATCATAAGTTTGATTAATTCTTTAAATTACTCTCTATTGTCACTATTCTTTGAATTTGAATTAATTTTGATGAACTTTATAGTAAATACATTTTTTACGTTTTTGTTTTATATAATTTTTGTGTCCGTTTTTAAATATTATCTAAAAGGTTTAAATGATTAATTCCTCAAGTGACAATGTAAAAAAACTTAATTCTATAAACAGAAGAATGTTTATAACTGGTTCTTTAAAATTTTTTATAATGGTAGGTATAATCAGTAGGTTATTTTTTTTACAAGTTAAAGAAAACAAAAAATATTTAACACTTTCAGATAAAAACAGAATTAGAGAGTGGAAACTTGCTCCAATTAGAGGTGAATTTCATTATTACTTTGGGAAGGTAATTGCTGGTAATTTTGAGGCTTATCAACTTCATATAATTCCTGAACAAGTTGATGATTTTAGATACGTTATTTATCGAATAAAAGATTTGTTAGAATTGTCAGATAAAGAGTTTAAAAAAGTATTAAAAAAGAAAAATGAAATAAAGCCTTGGGAAACTTTAATTGTTTCAGATAATTTAAGTTGGCAAAAGTTTTCTAAAATTAATAATCATTTATATGATTTAAATGGAGTAAAGCCTGTTATTTCAATTTCAAGAAGTTATCCGTTTAAAGAAAACTTTACTCATTTGATTGGTTATGTAAGTCAAGCAAATCAGAATGATATTGAGACAACTGAGTCAATTAAAAAGAATTTTGTACCAGGTCTTAAAGTTGGAAAAGTTGGTTTAGAGAAAACGTTTGAAGAAAAGCTTATTGGCACTAACGATATCGAGAGATATGAAGTTAATGCTTATGGTAGAAGAATTAGTCAACTAGAGTTTCAAAAAGGTGAAAAAGGTCAAACTTTAAGATTAACTATCGATACTGAGGTTCAAAAATTATCTAATGAATTATTGAAAGATAAAGCTGGCTCAATATGTGTAATGGATATTTATACAGGAGCAATGATAGCGATGCACTCGTCTCCATCATTTGATCCAAATTTATTTGTTTTTGGAATTAGTAAAGATGATTGGCAATTAATTCGGAATGATCCAATGAAACCTCTAGTTAACAAAACTTTACAAGGGAATTACTCTCCAGGTTCAACAATTAAACCCATTGTAGCTCTCTCAGCTTTAGAAAATGGAATAATTGACACTAACTTTACAGTTAAGTGTACTGGAAAAAATGAAATGTATGGTCAAACTTACCATTGTTGGAAAAAGAAAGGTCATGGCTTTGTCAGTTTAAGAAATGCAATGAAACAATCATGCGAT
>LUMQ01000014.1_pt1 | contig 17308 bp, 22 predicted proteins | sample 729621 | NCBI WGS metagenome assembly LUMQ01 (sample SAMN03860259, study PRJNA289734) | marine metagenome | biome: seawater column; feature: ocean; material: water; isolation source: Red Sea water column Station 12 - depth 25m | place: Saudi Arabia: Red Sea | collected 2011-10-15 | depth 25 m | reverse complement strand
GGGATATTTTGTAAGGGTAATACCTCGATTGAAACTGGGTCAGAAACAAGCAGTTTAGCCCTAGTTCTTTGAGAAAATGTATCAAAAAATGGATCATCCCAAAAAAGCCTATTAAATGATGAGTCTTTATTTTTTGTCTCAATCTTCATAATCATTGACTCGAGATTATAAATTCCTTCTTCAATTGGAAATAAAGCTACTTCATAGATTTTTAAAGATTTGTAATTATATCCATCAATTTCTATATCAGTCCAACTTTCTGGAGTAAATTGAATGCCAACTGGGTCAAATAATTTTTCAACCCAAAAGTCATTATATTCAGGAAATTCTGTAGATAATACCTTTGATGCTACTCTGGTGTAAAAAGTATATGTTAATTTAATTTGCTCTCCAACATAAGCTTCATTTGTACTTACTTTAACTTCCAGAAAAAGATCTTTAGTTGCTTGATCAGCAGTTTGTTTAGAAACTTGAATTTTGTGAGGTTCAGTTATTAATGTTTTTTGACCAATATTGACTTTCAAAGATGGTATTTCAAGCATTCCATGTTCTTTTGCAATCAAGGTCCAAGAAATTGATCTAGAAGAGGTTCTATCTCCATTTACAAACCTATACTCACTTCCAATATTTGGTCCTGAAATAATTGAAAAGGAATCTTTTATTTTAGATATATCAACCGAAGGATTTTCATCAACATCTGAAATTTTAATTGTAAAAATTATTGATTCAGTAATACTTATATTTTTAGTTGAGACTGAAGATGATATTTCTTGCGCATTTATTAAACCTATAAATGAAATAATTACAAAAAAAATTCTTACCATTCTTTTCCACTTTCGTTAGAAAAATTGTTTTGTTTTCGCTTTTTATTTACTTTTTCATTCTCTTTCATCGCATTTAAAATATTTTCAACATTTTGGTCAATTTCAATTTGTTTTTCTTCGTTGTTTTCTTGCTGTTTTGATTGTGATGTATCTTGATTTTTTGGACCATCATCATTATTATTTTTTTCGGGATTTCTATCAGAATTATTTGAATTATCATCCTTGTTTTTGTTTTGTTGATTCTGATCTTCGTTTTGGTTGTTTTCATTATTTTCTGAATCTTCGCTATTATCATCCTGGTCTTGATTCTGTTGTTGAGCTTGTTGATTTTTTTCAATTTCATTCTTTACAAATTCATAGTTTTTTCTTGCATCATTGTCTTCAGGATTTTTAAGAAGTGCGTCTCTGTAAGAATTCAAACTTTCATCTAACATTTTTGATCTATAAAGCAAATTTCCTCGATTATAACTTAATTCTGAAGATGGATTTAAACTATCTTGCATGGCATAATCAAAAAACTCTTCTGCTTTTTTTATACTATCTATGGATGAATATATTGTAGCCAGATTGTAGATAATATCATCTTTAGATAAATTCTCTTCATTTAGTAAATATTGATAATAATTTAGAGCTGATTCATAATCTCCATTATCAATCATTTTTTGTCCTATATCCTGTGATACAACTTTTGAAAAAAGTAATATAATTATTAAAAATCTCATATTTTTCTTTTACCTGACGAAATTAAATAAGATATCATTAGAAGTAATATTGCAACTGCTAATGGATACTGAAATTTATGTTCATAGTCTGAAAATTCAAATGAACTGATTAAAGAGTCTTCCCCTTTTTTTATAATATCTATAATATTTTCGCTTATTGGCTCACTCTTTGAGATACGTAATAATTTTCCATTGTTTAATAAAGATATTTCTCTTAAAAAATTTAAATTTATTTTTGAGAGGACTAATTCACCTGACTCATCTTTCAAAAAAGAGTTTTGCTTACTGCGAATCGGAACTAGGGATCCTTTTGAACTCCCTACGCCAATAACGTGTAGATCAATACTATCATTAACTAAGTAAGATATATCATCAATGGACAAATCACTGTGATCTTCACCATCTGTAAAAAGGAAAATCATTTTTTGTTGATCATCTTCATTATCAAAAGCTTCAACTGAGGTTTTTATTGCGTTTGGTATATCAGTACCTCTTGAAGATATCATTGAAGTATCAATACTTTTAATAAAAAGTTTTGATGCGTCGTAGTCCATTGTTAAAGGAAGATAAAGGAAATTTGAGCCAGAAAAAACTACAACGCCAATTCTATCCCCTTCAAGACTATCAACGATTTTGGATAGTTCAAATTTAACCTTATCAATTCTTGAAGGTTTAATATCTTGAGCATCCATGCTTAAAGAAACATCAACACAAAAAACTATATCAACACCTTTTCTTTCAACGGGTTTTACAGTTACTCCTGTCTTTATTCCTGAAATAGCAATTATTAAACTTAAAATTCCTATTAATCTAAGGAGTATTTTTAATGAAATTGTGCTTGAATTGCCAATAAATAAACTATTATAGAAGTTTTTTGAAAAATTTTTGTTATCGAAAATTCTATATCTACTTGATCTATAAAATGAAAAGATTATCGTTAAAAAAAACATAGCTAAACAAACAAGGGCAAAGTTTAAATATTCAAAGATCATATAACTCTCCTGAAATAATATGATCTTAAAATTTCATGAATTATAAGTATGAAAAATCCCATAGAAAGAAACCAAATATAGATTTCTTGATAACTTGAAAAATAACTCACAGTAATTTCGGATTTTTCTAAATTATCAATTTCTGAATAGATTCCGGTCAAGCTCTCTTTGTCTGTAGCCCTAAAATATTTTGCATTTGTTACTTCCGCTATTCCTTTTAAGGTTTCTTCATCAATTTCATTCCTTACAAATCCTCTTCCAGGTATCTGGGTGATAGATTGGTTGGTTCCTGCTCCGATTGTATAAACTTTAATATTATATTCTTTTGCAATTTTTGCTGCTGAAATTGGATCAATTGAACCTACATTATTACTTCCATCAGAAAGTAGAATAATAACCTTACTTTCTGAATCACTGTTTCTGAGCCTATTTACTCCATTTGCAATAGCAACACCCATTGCTGTTCCATCATATTTAGGCTCCATAACAGTAACTTCAGACAATAAATTATTTAAAACACTATAGTCAATTGTTAATGGGCATTGTATAAAAGTGTCCTTACCAAAAACTAATAAACCAATTCTATCACCGTTTCTATTTTCAATAAATTCTTTCGCGGCATCTTTTACAGCTTCCAATCTATTTGGCTTAAAATCGTCTGCAAGCATACTACTGCTTGTATCTAATACAAGAACGATGTCTATAACCTCTACTGTTATATCTTTATCAACAGAGGAGATTCTAGGTCTTGCTAAACCTATTATGATCGAAACTAATGCAATAATAAAGAGAAAATTAATTAAAAATACTTTTACCTTTCCCTGATATCCGAAGAAATTTTTAAGACTGTTAAAATTGGAAACTTGAATAGATGTAGATTTATTGAAAAAAAAATTTTTAATAATAATTAAAACCAAAAACAATGGTATTATAAATAAAAAATTTGGGTATAAAAATTCCATTAATTTGCTTCAAAAATTTCCTCTTCATCTAATATATGAGCTAAACTGAATAAAGTTTCCTCTTTAAAAGAATTAGAAACTAATTGAAGTCCAATTGGAAGATTGTCAGATGAAAACCCGGCAGGAATATTTAGCGAAGCTATTCCAGCTAAATTAATGGGAACAGTAAACAAATCAGATAAATACATTTTTAATGGATCTTCTAAATTATTTTTAAGCTTAAATGGCAATTCAGGAGTAGTCGGTATTAATAAGTTTTCACATTTATTAAATAATTCTGAATAACCATTTTTAATTAATCTTCTAACTTTTAAAGCTTTAGAAAAGTATGCATCATAATATCCTGAAGAAAGAACATAAGTTCCAGTCATAATTCTTCTTTTTACCTCGTCTGAAAATCCTTTTGACCTGGTTTCAATATAAAGCTCTGAGAGGTCTTTTGCATTGGCTCTATTACCATATCTTACTCCATCAAATCTTGATAAATTCGATGAAGCTTCAGCCATAGTTAAAACGTAGTATGCTGGTATACAATAATTAAAATAAGGTAAATCAATTTCAATTATTTTTACTTTTTTTGACTTAAAGTAATCAACTAGCTGGCGATATTTACCTGCTATTTCAACATTTATATTTTTTAGAATTTTATCAGAAACTACTCCGACTGATTTAGGAAGTTTTGAATCTTCAAAAGATTGATTTTTAGGAAATTTAACATTTATGCTAGTTGAATCTTTATGATCTTGACCTGAAATTGTACAAAAAGTGTTATAAACATCTACAATAGATTTAGACATAATACCTATTGTATCAAAAGATGATGCATGGGCTACTAAGCCATATCTGGATATTCTTCCGTAAGATGGTTTTAAACCATAGATACCACAAAACGCAGCTGGTTGCCTTACCGAACCACCAGTATCAGAACCCAAAGCAATGTCAGATAGATCTTCGGCAATAGCTGCTGCAGACCCACCGCTAGAACCTCCTGCAACTAAATTATGATCAAAAGGATTTCTAACAGACCCATAAATCGAAAATTCAGAAGATGAACCCATTGCAAACTCATCACAATTAGTTTGACCGATGATAACACCCCCTTCAAATTCAATTTTATCAATTACTGTTGCATTATATGGAGAAATATATGATTCAAGTATACTTGATGCACAAGTTAAAGGCTCATCCTTGATAGCAATATTATCTTTTATTAGAAATGTTTTATCTTTTAAAAGACCTTCTCTAGTTTTTTTTAAATCAATACGTTTAATACGATTTCTTATAACAGAATTTGTCTTGCTAGCAGAAATTTTATCTTTAATAATAAGTAATTTCTGCTCTAAAGAATTAGATGGATTCATCTAAATTTATTTATCGGAATTTTCTGATTTTTTAATTTCTTCCTTAGTATCGTCTAAAGCACCACGAAACTCTCTTAAAGAATTTGCGAATCCTCTTGCAATGCCAGGAAGTCTTTTACCACCAAAAAGAAGTAAAAGTATTAAAAAAATTAAAACTAATTCACCAGTACCTAAATTGAACATATAAACCTCATAATTTATCTAAAGTATTTTAATAAATAATATGCAATGCCGAAACCAATAATACTACAAACATTAAATTTTAAAATAAAACCAAAATCTATAACAATTACACCAAGATCAATAAGATAATCACTATTCATTGATCCAAAAGTAAAATCATATGAAATTAGAAAAAATTGTTTTACTGCACTACCATCCGGTAATAGAAAAGCAAGAATATTTCCAACAAAAGTTCCTATTAAAGCTCCAGTACAAAGACCAAAAATAATAAGTTTAATGCTTCTTCTATTCACACTTCGCCCAATGTTAATTTTATATCCATAAAATTATCCTCTCTAAGAACTGTTAATATAATTTCGTCTCCAGCTCTGAAGTCTAATTTAACTAAAACTGCTTTAATTTCCTCAAATGATTCAATTTTATAACCTTCAATTGCAACTATAATATCCCCCCTATACAACTCTTCGTTTGTGGCGGTCGAATTGTAATCTACTTTATCAATAAATAACCCAATTTGATCTTTGGCTGGACCATATAAATACTGTCGGGCATTTAATCCAAAAGAAACTCTTCTATCAATCGCTCCTTTGAGCTTTAATTCATTTGCTATTTTTTTTGCAAAATTTATTGGAATGGCAAATCCTAAATTCTGCGAATCAGCTCTTGTAAAAGTATTAATTCCTATAACATTACCATTTGAATCGATTAATGGGCCACCACTATTTCCAGGGTTTAACGATGCATCGGTCTGGATCATATTATCCAATAGTTTTACATCAGGAAGTAAATTTCCTTTAGAGTCCAGCAATCTTCCTGAAGCTGAATCAATGCTAAAATCTACATTAACTGCACTAATAATTCCCGCAGATGCAATTGGTTGATACTGATCATTTGAAATGAGATTTCTTGGGTTACCTAACGCTATTGCCCATTCGCCAACTTTAACTTTATCAGAATTTCCTAAACTACAATATTTAAAATTTTGTCCTTCAATTTTTAATAAAGCAATATCTGTAACAGTATCTAATCCAACTATTTCTGCATCATATGCCTCTCCCCCTGGAATAACAACCCTAACCTTAATATCTGTTGTTATTACTGTAGGTTGCTTAAAGCTATCTCGAATATTGTGAGCATTTGTAATTATATATCCATCTTTACTAATTATAAATCCTGATCCATTTGAAGAAGCTGGCTTTAAATTTCTCTATAGCCCCCCCAAACTCGTTGGACTCTTTCTTGACTTCTGTAAATTCCTACAACTCCAGCACTTGCTAATTCAATAGCATTAGAAATTGCAGTAGACTTTGAAGATGATATTTGAACATCTTCTTTTTTTGCATTATTGCACCCTGCAAATAAAAAAATAATTAAAATAATATACTTAATTCTCATAAAAAATTTCCTTTAAAACTAAACCATTAGAAGGAGCTTTAAATATTTTTGCGTCTTTAATAGGCTGATTTAACAAAGTCTTAAAATCATCAATTGAAATTTTATTTTGACTAACTGCAATCATGCTTCCAACTAAATACCTTACCATATGATGTAAAAATCTATTTCCATGAATAATATATAATAGTTTTTCATGATTTTTATCATCAAAAACCCATTTTGAAGCAAAAATTTCACAATCGTTATTTTGTTTGTTTGAAAATTTTGAAAAAGATAAAAAATTGTGTTTACCTTCAATTATTTTTGACACTTCCATTAATAATTTTATATCAATATTCTTTACATGATAATGATCTTTCAAATACAGTGGATTATCGCTTAAACAACATAAATAGTTGTACTCTTTACTCTTTGCATCAAACCTACTGTGAAAACTTTCTTCAATTTTTGACAAATGGGATATTCTTATTTCTTTATCAAGTCTGGCATTTATTGCTCGATGGAGCTCTTTGTCAGTTAACTTAGAATCCAAATCAAAATGAGCAACTTGACCTAATGCGTGTACACCAGCATCGGTTCTGCTTGCCCCATAAATCTTAACTTTTTTATTGTTATTTAAGACAAATATTGAGGATTCAATTTTATCTTGGATTCCGCTTAGATTTTTTTGTGACTGAAACCCTGAAAAGTTAGTACCATCATATTGAATTACAATTTTATATCTAGTCATTTGATCTTAATAATTCTATTGTACACATTTCTATCATCAATTTCTGATCTAACTAAAACTTCACCAGAAGGCAAAATAATACCAGATATTCCATTATTAGCGCTTTGAACGACCGGTATTCCCAATTCTATTGAACGCAATTTTGCATGTTCAAAATGCTGATATGGCATAGCTTTACCAACATAAGAGTCATTAGTTATGACAAAAATTATTTCAGCTCCTTTGTTCACCATTTTTTTTGCAATTTTGAAGCTGCTAGAATCATAACAAATTAAAATAGATGATTTAATGTCCCCAATTTGAAATGTATTAAAGTTTTCTCCTGGAGTGAAACTTCCCATATCATCAAACTGATTTATTTTTGATAACCAGTTTTTAAAAAAAGGGACATACTCTGCAAATGGAACTAAAAAGATTTTTTGATAGGTATCATAAAATCCATCTGGTCTTAAAAAAATTGCACTATTATAAACTTTAAGCTCATTTTTCAAATACATTCTTTGAGGAATACCAGTTATAAGAACTGAATCTGTAATTTTTTCCTGTAGCTTAATTCTTTCCTTTGAATCCGGAGCAGCTAAGAATGATGTTAAAGCAGCTTCAGGCCAAACAATGACATCTGGATTTGATTCTAAAGATTTCTCTAAAAGATCATTCATAATATTTTCATTTCTATATTTTAATTTTGGATTCCATTTTTCATCTGGATAAATCACAGGCTGTCCAATTGAAACATTAATCTGTTTTTGAAAATTTGTTGAATTGTAATTTGAAATTAATATTTGACCAATTAGAGCGTTAATAAGTATAACTGATATAAAACTATAAATATATTTTTTTTGTTTTAGTGAAATAAACTTATAAAAAAGAATATTCAGCAGGACAATAAAAAATAAAGATAGATCTTCGTGAATACTTACAATTTGAATCAATCTATTGTACCCTGTTTGACTAAGAGAAAAATTCAACCAAGGGGCAGCCAAGGGGCCGATATCTCTTAAATTTTCAATTAAAACCCAAATAAAAGGAATTAATAATAACTGAATTTTATCTGATAATTTTCTTTTCTTAAAAAAGTGTAGTATCAAGCAAAATAAAACCCAATAAAATGAATAAAAAATACATATGGCTAAATAAGAAATAATTGCAACCTGAACACTAGTTCCTGAATTTAGAGCTACCCAGTGTGTTATTATCGCATAGCTCGTAAAACCTGCTATATAGAAAAATATTATCTTTTCTGAAAGCTTAATTGATTTATTAAAAATAAAAAAAAGTGGAATCAAGAAAAACCAAGCTAAAAAACCCAAATGGAAAGGTGGAAATGAAAGACCTAACATTAGTCCACTCATTAAAGAAAACATTAAATTTTTTTTAGCTATCAAAAGGAACCTTTATCTAAAAATGATTGCAATATTATTGTTGATGCAATTAAATCTATATGCTCTTTATTTTTTCCAGTCTTTATGTTCTGTTCATGCATAATCTTTTTTGCAGATTCGCTCGAAAGTCTTTCATCCTGAAGGAAAACATTAAAATTTAAATTTTTAAGCTCTTCAAAAAAATCATCGACTAATTTTGTCATTTCATTTTTTTTATTATTCATATTTAGCGGATAACCAATTACAAAAGATTTAACATCATTTTCCATTGCAATTTCTTGTAGCTTACTTAAAAGTTCTTCCCTTTTTTTATATTTAATTACTTTAAGTGGAATTGAAATAATCTTCAATGGATCTGAAATTGATAATCCTACTTTGGAAAGACCAAAATCTATACCTATCAATCTATCAGTCATGTACACGCTCAACTGAGTCAACATTTTTTAGTTTTTGAATGTCTTTAATAACAGAATTAAGCTTTGCTCTACTTTGAACTTTACAAATTATCCAGATATTTGCAATTCCACCTTCCGTTACATCAGTTGATACGTCAACCATATTTACATTATTCTTTGAAATAATATTTGCGATTTCATTTAACATTCCAGCAGTATCAATGCAAGTTATATGAATTTTTGAACGAAAAGCCAAATTTTCTTTAGCATTCCAATTAACAGATACTAACCTGTCTTGCTTGGAAGAAAGAGAAGATAAATTTGTGCAAGATAATTCATGTACAATTAGTCCTCTTCCTCTTGAAATATAACCTATAACATCGTCTCCAGGTATTGGATTACAACATTTACCATAACTAACAACTAAATTCTTTAAACCATCTAAATTAATTCCGTCAACATCTGATCTTGCTGTGTCTACAAACTCAGTTTGATCAATTTCTTTTGATAAATTTTTCTGTAAATCAGGGAAAATTTTTGGAATCACATCTTTAATAATTACTCCCCCTCTACCAATATCAGAAAGCATATTATTCAAAGTTTTAAAACCTGCTAACGCATACCCCTTTTTAAACTCATTCAACCTATCTAAAATCTTTAATTTTCTTAAGGATTTCTCTAAAATTTCGTTTCCAATCTTAATGCTTTCTTCAAGTTCAATTTTTCTTAAATATTTTGATATTTCATGCTTGGCTCTTGAAGTTTTGACAAACTTTAACCATCCACTGTTTGGAGTTTGATTTTTATTTGTTTCTATCTCAACTATATCTCCACTTTTTAAGCTGTAGCTTAGAGGAACCAACTTTTTGTTTACTTTTGATCGAACTGTTGTAAAACCAAGACCTCCATGTATAGCAAATGCAAAATCTAATGGGGTTGAATTTACAGGGAGTTTTATCAAGTCTCCTCTTGGCGTAAAAACAAATATTTCGTCTTCAAACATATCTATTTTTAATAAATCCATTAATTCTTCAGGTTCTGAACTATCACTATTAAGCATAGATAATAAATCTCTCAACCATGATACTTGTGAATCGAATTCTCCTATCTCATCATTACCCTTATAAAGCCAATGTGCAGCAACACCAACTTCAGCAGTATGATCCATATCCTTTGTTCGAATCTGAAATTCTGTAAGCCTATTATCCTTAGTTAATACTGTTGTATGGATTGATTGGTATCCATTGGTTTTTGGGGTTGCTATAAAGTCTTTAAATCGATCTTGCAATGGAGGATAAATACTATGAATTACTCCAAGAGCGAGGTAACATTCCTCAATTTTATCAACTATAATTCTTATTGCATACAAGTCATAGATATCTTCAAACTTTTTTCCTCTATTTTCAATTTTTCTATGAATGGATGAAATTGATTTATATCTACCAAAAATATTAGATTTAATTTTATATGAATTTAGTTCAGCCTTAATTGGTCTTATTGCATTAGATAAAATATCCTCATTTAATCTAGTTGAGGTCTCAATTTTCTTTTTAATACTATTAAAGGCTCTTAAATCTAAACATTTTAATGACAAATCTTCTAATTGCCACTTTAACTTTGCCATTCCCAATCTATGTGCTAAAGGCACAAATATTTCTTTTGTTTCTAATGCAATTTCTTTTCTTTTATTTGAAGATAAATATTGAATTGTTTCCATATTGTTTAGTCTATCTGCAAACTTTATAATAATTACTCTCAAATCTCTTGCAAGAGAAAGAAATAATTTGGTGAAATTTTCTGCTTGTTTATGCTCTTTAGATCTAAAAGCAATATTTTCAACCTTTGTAACACCATCAACAAGAGAAGCAACATCAGAACCAAACTCTTCTTCAATATCAGATAATTTTACTTCAGTATCTTCAACAACATCATGTAATAAAGCACTTACAACTGTTGTATGATCCATATTCCAATCAATTAAAATATTAGCAACATCAATACAGTGACTTACAAAAGGAAGTCCAGACTTTCTTACTTGACCCTCATGCATTTTAATAGAATATTCAAGTGCATTTTCAACTTGCTTTCTGTTTTTTTTTGTAGGAATTCTTTTTAGAAGAGCTTTACCTTTGTCAGCAATAACCTCGTCATTATTTTTAATAACATTACTGCTCATATTTTAAAACTCTTGATGATTATCAAATCTTGCATACGTATCTATAAACGTTGCAGTGACTCTTCCAGTTGGACCATTTCTTTGTTTTGCTACAATTAAATAAGCAAGACCTTTCAAATCTTGATCTTCTTTATCGTATACTGCTGGTCTGTATAGAAATATTACTACATCAGCATCTTGTTCAATTGCACCACTTTCTCTTAAATCTGAAAGCATTGGCTCTTTTTTCGTTCTTTGCTCGACTGCTCTAGAAAGCTGTGAAAGAGCAATTACTGGAATATCTAATTCTTTAGCTAAAGCTTTAAGAGATTGAGTAATTTGTGAAATTTCATTTTGTCTATTCTCAGAATTTTTTGGACCTTGCATTAGTTGCAAGTAATCAACAATAAGCAGTTCTATATTTCTTTCTCTTTTTAATCTTCTAGCTCTTGATCTTAGATCTAATATTGATAATGCTGGTGTATCATCTATGTAAAGAGGAGCTTGAGCAAGTTTTCCTGAAGCAATATTAATATTTTTCCATTTTATATTTGGACTTCCTCTTCTTACAAGAGCATTATCTACTCTAGCTTCAGACGTTAATAATCTTTGTCCGAGTTGATCGCTAGACATTTCTAAACTAAATATTGCAGTTGCAGACTTATTTTCAATAGCTGCATTTCTAGCAATAGTCAATGCCAAAGCAGTTTTTCCCATAGATGGCCTTCCTGCCAAAATAATTAAATCACCGTTCTGAAACCCTGCTGTCAACTTGTCTAAATCAATAATACCTGATGGGACTCCAATTATTGATCCTGGATTTGCAGCCATATTTTCTATTCTCTTGACTGTACTTGAAAGAATTGGTTCAATGTGTTGATAAATTTTTGAATCTTTCTGTTCCGTTAAGCTAAAAATTGACTGTTCAGCTTCATCTAAAATTGATCCAACAGAATCTCCAGCATCTAAAGCTTTTTTAGAAATTTCATGTGAAGTAGTAATCAAGTCTCTTAACATACCCTTTTCTTTAACGATTTCAGCATAAGTTTCGACTCTTGCAGACGTTGGTACTTTATCAACTAAACCTGTTAAATAATAAATTCCTCCGACTGATTTTAAGTTTTTACCTTTTTTAAGTTCATCAGATACAGAAACTGTATCAATAGGGTCACTATTATTCATTAAAACTAGCATAGCTTCAAAGATTTTTTTATGAGAATCTTTATAGAAATAATGACTCGAACCTAAAATGCTTATAGCCTTATTTGCAGCATCTTCATCAATCATCATTGATCCTAATACTGCTTCTTCAGCTTCAAGCGCTTGAGGTTGTAAATTTAAACCTTCAGTTTTTTTATTTTCGGCCATTTTTATTTATCCACACTCTTTCAACAATTGAAATTTTATATTTTAATAGATTAATGATGTTTTAATAATCTGACAAGCTAATCCTTGATAACAAGATTATTTATTTAATATCCAATTAATAGGCTCAATGCCTTTAGACTTTAGAAATTTATTAGTCTTAGAAAATGGATTTGATCCAAAAAATCCTCTATGAGCTGATAAAGGTGAAGGATGAACCGAAGTAATTATAAAATGTTTAGATGTGTCTATTACATCTTCCATTGATTGAGCTTGCTTACCCCATAAAATGAAAACTATGTTGTTTAATTTAGAGGAAACTATTTCAATTGCCTTCTTTGTAAAAATCTCCCATCCCAGGTCTTTATGTGAATTTGCATTATCTTTCTCAACTGTTAAAACAGTATTTAAAAGTAAAACTCCCTGATTAGCCCATGATTGTAGATTTCCTGAATTAGGAATAGGTATATTTAAATCGGATTCTAATTCTTTAAAAATATTCAAAAGTGATGGAGGAATTACAATGCCGTCATTTACGCTAAATGATAAACCATTTGCCTGGCCTTGACCGTGATATGGATCCTGTCCAATTATTACCACCTTTACATTGTTTAAATGTGTTGAATTGAAAGCATTAAACATTAAGGATGGTTTAGGAAAAATAATTTTATTTTTGTAAGAATTTTTAACCTTATTTGAAAGATCTATCCAATACTTCTTTTGAAATTCTTCCTCTAGTTCAAAATACCATGAATCATGAATCTTAACTTTTTTTTGGATATTTGAATGTGATAGTTGGTTGAGATATATCTCTTTACCGAACAACTGCTTATTTTGATTGATAAATGTCTTTTTTAAAGATTTAGTGCTCAATTGATTCTTCGGTCTTATTCCAATCAATATCACCGTCTAAAAACTCATCTAAGGCAACAGAGGTGACTTTTTCTTCCTTATCAAAATCAATATTTTCCCTAATAACAGGCTCTGCAAGAATGCCATCTTCAGAAATTTCTTCATTTTCGTCAATCATTTGCTTAACAATTCTATCTTGAAGAATTTGCTTTGCTCTTTTTGATGAAACAACAACAGCTTCATAAATATCATCAGTCTTTTTTAAAAGCTTGCTAAACGAAATTGGGTCTACAGCCATTTTAATCCTCTTTTTTGTGTCTATTTATAATTTCTTTAATCTTTTCAAACGTGGTTTCGAAGTTATCATTAATAAGATTATAGTCAAATTCTTTTTTTAAGTTATCCTCTTCTTCAAACCTGCTTAATCTTTTATTAATTTCTTCTTCAGTTTCAGTTGATCTTAAAACTAATCTTTTTCTTAGTTCTTCCATATTAGGAGGTGATAAAAAAATCGATATAGTATTGCTTGGATAATAATTCATTAAACTAACTGCCCCATTAACATCTAGCTCAAAAAATAAATGCTTATTATTATCAATATACTGTTCCAAGCTACTTAATGCAGTGCCATATAAATCTCCATGAACATTTTCATGCTCAAGAAATAGGTTTTCTTCAATCATTTTTTCAAATTGTTCTTTATTTATAAAATTATAGTGAACACCATCAATTTCATACTTTCTTTTATTTCTAGTTGTATAAGAAACAGAAATTTCAATGTTCAAATCTCTTGAAAGTAATTCTAACAGAGTAGTTTTACCTGAGCCTGATGATCCGGAAATAATGATAAAATTTTTCATAAAATATTTCCTATTTGTTCTCTTAATTTTTCAGCTTGCATTTTTAAGCTTATTGCATACTTAGATACTCTTTTATCCAAAAACTTAGATAATATCGTATTAGACTCTCTATTGATTTCCTGTAAGATGAAATTAATTTTTTTTCCAGATAATTGCTTTGATTTAATTGATTGAGATATCTGAATTAAATGACTATTAATTCTATCAATCTCTTCTGAAATATCAATCTTTTCTATCTCATCAATTACGTCATTATTTGACTTTAAATTTATTTTACTTGCATGTACTTTTTCTTGAATTTTTTCAATCTTCAATAGATCTTTTTTAGCTATATCCAAATAACCATTAAATTCTTTTTCTATTACAGCTCCTTCTTTATTGCGCATATCAATCAATTCTTTTGTTGCAATTTTTAATGATGAGAAAATCTTTTTTTGAATTGAATTACTATGTGGTACATAGCTTAAAATATCATTATTTCTTAGCAATTGGCTGTAATTCAAATCAATATCGTACTTTTTTTCAATTTCTTTATATGCCTTTAAAACACTCGATGTTTTTTGACTATTAAATTTGAAGGTATCTTTTGAATCTACTTTTATAAACAATGTAATTGAACCTCTCAATAATTGTTTTTTTAAATAGTTTCTAATCTTGTATTCAAGTGGACCAGATAAATCGAAGGATTTTGTGTTCAATTCGAAATACCTTGAGTTAAAAGATTTTAATTCAATATTTATTGAAAGACTGGAATCCTCGTAGCTCGAAGAACCAAAACCTGTCATACTAACTAACATTATGCTTCAACCTTTCTTTTCATATTCAATAAATAAAGTAATAATACTCCAATAGGAAACAGTAGTGAAAATATAGGGAAAATTAATTTAAAACTATAGTTATCTGCTATTAATCCTCCTAAGTATGCTGCTAAACCTGAAAGACCAAACATTAGGAAAAAGTTTAAACCAAAGACAACTGATCTTATCCTTAATGGAGTAATATCTTTAATTATAGAATTAATTAATGGTTGAATTGAGTACATAATAATTGCCAAAAGAACTGAAACAATTACAATCAATGTTTTTCCGACAAAAATTATTGATATGAATAAAGGAAGAAGTAGGAGAAAAACTGTTGATAATAATTTAATTCTATCAAACTTATCTCCAAGATATCCTGATAGAATTTGCCCTAAAAAACCTGTTAACATAATTGCTGATACAATAGAATTTGCGTTTGAGCCAAATTCTAAATTAAACACTGAAGGAATAAATGTGTTAAATACTGTAAATGATAATCCTACAACGAATGAAATTAGGAAAAAAATTGATAAAATTGAGTTCTGTTTTTTATCGCTAAAGTCATTTAGGCTAATAATATCCATTTTTTCAGTATTTGGGATAAACCGCATTGAAAGAGGCAATAAAAAAGCATTTAAAATTGCAGTGAAAATAAATGCATAATGCCAACTAAAATACAATAAAGAAAAATATGATATTAGAGGACCTAAAGAAACACCAATTGATCCAAAGACTCCATGAAATGCATTTGCCTTTGCAATATTTTTGTCAAAAGTTTCTGAAATTAATGTTAAAGAAACAGGATGATGAATGCTCGCGAAAAGTCCCAATAGAATACTGCTTAGCGAAAACATTAGAACACTATTTGAAACACTTACTAAAAGCGCAGAAAATAAAATTCCCAATTGAGAAAATACAATTAATTTTTTTGGTCCGTACTTATTGTACAAAAAAGACATTGGAAGGGAGCCAACACCAAAACAGAAACTCACAATACCAAATATTAGCCCTACTTCGGCTGCATTTAGAGAAAAAAAATCAATTAAATTAATATACATACTTGGAATCAACATCATAATGATGTGATTTGACATGTGAGATAAACTTAAAACAAATAGAATGGATCTAGAAGGCAAGCTTTACTTCTTTTCTGCAAGACGAGCAGCTTTACCGGATAATCCACGTAAATAGTACAATTTAGCTCTTCTTACTTTATTTACTCTATCAACTTTTATAGATGCGATTGATGGAGAATGAAGTGGAAAAATTCTTTCGACTCCAATACCATTAGAAATTTTTCTTACAGTAATTGTTTCAGCGATACCAGACCCCTTACGAGCAATAACAGTACCTTTATATAACTGCTGTCTTACTTTTTGACCTTCTCTAACATTAACGTAGATTGAAAGGACATCTCCTGCTTTAAAATTTGGTATATCTTCTCTTAATGTATTACTCATTTTATTTTTTCTCCAAAAGATCAGGTCTTCTGTCTTTTGTAATTTCTAACTTTTTATCATTACGCCATTTTTCAATTGCCTTATGATCGCCAGATAATAATACTTCTGGAACTTTTAATCCATCAATTTCATTAGGCCGCGTAAAATAAGGAGCATCTAGTAAATCGTCAACAAAAGAATCAGTCATTGCTGAATTTAAATCATTCAAAACACCTGGAATTAATCGTGCAATTGAATCAAAAATAATCATTGTTGATAATTCACCGTTTGAAATGATAAAATCTCCAATTGATATTTCTAAATCGACATATTTTTCAATAACTCTTTCATCTATACCTTTATAATGTCCGCAAATAAAAATTAAAGAGCTCTCATTGCTAAGATTACTGCTTATTTTATGATTTAAAACTTTTCCTTTTGGAGAAGGAAAAATTATTTTAGGCTTTTTTTGTGATTTTGATATACAATGTTCAATAGCGCTAAACAATGGTTCGCACATCATAACCATTCCACTTCCACCTCCATACGGCTCATCATCGATCTTTTTATAATTATCTTTGGTGAAATCTCTTAGGTTAATAGTCTCAATGGTAAGGAGACCTTTTTTTACTCCTTGATTAGCTATATTGTTTTCGATGAGAGTATTTATCGAATCAGGAAATGGCGTTATAATATAAACTTCCATATTATTTGACAAAATTTAAGCTGTAAAACTTATTTTTTTTCTTCTGCTGGAGCTTCTTCTTCTGCAGGTGCTTCTTCAGCTACTTCTTCTGCAGGTGTTTCTTCTGCTGGAGCTTCTTCTTCTGCAGGTGTTTCTTCTGCTACTTCTTCTGCTGGAGCTTCTTCTTCTGCAGGTGCTTCTTCAGC
>LUMQ01000903.1_pt1 | contig 17334 bp, 20 predicted proteins | sample 729621 | NCBI WGS metagenome assembly LUMQ01 (sample SAMN03860259, study PRJNA289734) | marine metagenome | biome: seawater column; feature: ocean; material: water; isolation source: Red Sea water column Station 12 - depth 25m | place: Saudi Arabia: Red Sea | collected 2011-10-15 | depth 25 m | reverse complement strand
GCATACGATAATGATGTTCCAATTTTTTGCCCTGCTTTCACCGACTCCAGTGCTGGATTTGGTTTAGTTATACATCAAGAAAAAAATCCAAAAAAGCATATGACAATCGACTCTATAAGAGAATTTAGAGAATTGACTGAAATTAAAATACGCTCGAAGGGATCAGGTTTATTTATGATTGGTGGTGGTGTTCCAAAAAATTTTATTCAAGACACCGTAATTTGTGCTGAATTATTAGGCAAGGAAGTTGACATGCATAAATATGCGGTGCAAATCACAGTAGCCGACTCTAGAGACGGTGCATGCAGTAGTTCAACATTAAAGGAAGCAAGTTCATGGGGTAAAGTTGATGTCACAAAAGAACAAATGGTATTTGCTGAAGCCACTAGTGTACTACCCCTAATAGCTAGCGACGCTTATCACAGAGGTGAGTGGAAAAATAGGGATAAGAAAAAATTCACAAAAATTTTTGAGTAAAAATTGAAATATTTATCAAATAAAAATGGATTTTTAGGAGTCGACAATAAATTTAATTTCAAAGAAAAGGTTGTTGTGGTTCCATTTGGACTTGAGAAAACTGTTAGTTATGGTGGTGGTACCAGAAACGGACCTAAAGAAATTATAAAGGCTTCTCATCAAGTGGAATTATATGATGAAGAGCTAAATTGTGAACCTTATAAAAAAATTGGGATTAAAACATTAAAGCCCTTTAAGATTCATTGTTAAAAAATACAAAAAAATTTGTCTCTTACATTTCGATGCCCATGCTGATTTAAGAAATAGTTACAATGGTGAAAAGTTCTCTCATGCATCAGCAATAAGAAGGTGCTTAGACCATAAAAATATATCATTAATATCTTTTGGGATCAGAAATATATCAGAGAGTGAAATTCCATTTTTAAAAAAGAATAAATCAAGAATAAATATTTTTTGGGCAAAAGATAAATCAAAGTGGGATTTAACAAAATTTAAAAAACTTATAAAAAATAAGACAGTTTATTTAACATTTGATGTCGATGGTTTCGACTCAAGTATCATGCCAGCCACTGGGACTCCTGAACCTGGTGGATTATTATGGGATGAGACACTCAATATAATTAAAATTGCTGCAAAAAATTCAAACATTGTTGGTGCTGACATCAATGAATTAGCACCTATTAAAGGTTTTAATTCATATAACTTTCTTGTTGCAAAGCTCGCTTATAAAATATTGTCTTATAAGTTTTTGATTTAAGCTTTAATTGGCTTAAAAGTTTTTAAGAGTAATCTAAATGGTATTAACATGATCAAAGCTACTATTACTTTTACAATCAAATCTCCGAGAGAAAGTGTAACCCATGGCACGCCAGTCCCATAAAATGATATTGAAAAAAACAAAAATGTATCGATTGTTGAGCCAATCATTGAAGATGTTAATGGTGCAACAAACCATTCTTTCTTTCTTAATCTGTCAAATATTTGGACATCTAATAATTGTGCAGTTAAAAATGCAATTCCAGACCCAATAGCTATACGAATAGATATAAGATCTGCAAAATCAGTAGAAAATAAAACTGTAAAACCAATTCCTAAAACAAAACCAAAATATACAATTTTTCTTGCAACTATTTTTCCATAAGATCTATTGGCTAAATCTGTGATTAAAAAAGCGATCGGATAAGAGAAAGCTCCGTAGGTTAATATTTCATTTAAACCATAATAATTAATTGGAAATTGAACAAGATAATTTGAGGATAGGACAACAACACCCATCAAAAATGATAGAAGTAAAAATGATTTACTCATTAAGCTGTTTTAGATTGTGCAGTTTTTTTTTGAAATGGAGATTTAATTAATAAACTTTTTTTTAGTTTTTTTAATCTAGGAGATAAATTTTTATTTTTTACAGATTTTAGAAATTCATCAAAACTACCTTTTTTATCTACTGATCTAACCCCTGCATTACTCACTGTTAATTTTAAGCTTCTTTTTAAAAGTTCACTTGTAAATTTTACTTTTTTTAAATTAGGTAAGAATCTTCTTTTTGTCTTATTGTTAGCATGACTAACGTTATGACCTTTCATTGGATTTTTCCCAGTTAATTCGCATTTTTTTGTCATAATTTGTTCGACTATATAAAGTGAGATATTGATGGCGTCAAGTTTATTAGATTATTCTAATCCTTTTTTCCTACTATTTCATTAAAGTTTTTTACACCATCTTTTAATAGTATTTCCTTTAGTTCTTTTTTAATTAGACCAACAATATTTGGACCTCTAAAAACCATGCCTGTATAAAGTTGTAAATAATCAGCTCCTGCTAAAAATTTTTGATAAGCAGATCTGCCAGAGTCCACACCACCTACGCCTATAATTTTAATTCTGCCTTTTAAAACTTTATAAAATTTTCTGATTAACTCTGAAGACTTTAACTCAATAGGTTTCCCGGATAATCCTCCTTTTTGATGGCTTTGAGTATTTTGTAAATTTTCTCTTGTTGTATCAGATGTGTTAGAAATAATAGCAGCTTCTATATTGTTATCTAAAAGCACTTCAGAAATTTTCATAATTTCTTTATCATTAATATCTGGTGATACTTTTACCGCTATAGGTGTTTTAGAGTTAAGATCTCTCTTCTCTTTTTCTATTAGTTTTAAAAGATCATCTAATTTTTTTTGATCATGAAAGTTTCTTAGATCTTCGGTGTTTGGTGAGGAAATATTAACAGTAATATAATCAGAGACCCCATTAAACATTTTTAAACACTGTATATAATCATTTGTTCTATCTTCTGAGTCTTTATTAGGTCCAATATTTATTCCAAGTAATCCAGTTGGATTATTTCTTTTAATTCGATCTTCCTCTACCAGTCTAAAAACTCTAGGTTTGGGATTTCCGTATTGTTCTAATGGTGTAACAGTTCCTACTTCGACGAAACCAAACCCTAAATTGAACAATGAATTATATACCTCGGCATTCTTATCAAATCCTGCTGCCATACCAATTGGATTTTCTATTTCTTTATTAAATAATTTAGTCTTAAAAAGAGGATTATTTTTTTCGTCATCTAAAATATTTGGAATAAAATTAAATTTTAGTGACTTTATCGCTAAACTATGAGCCGTCTCGGGATCTAATTTAAAAATTAAAGATCTTAAATTTGAAAACATTATTTAATTTTATTTAATATAAGATCTTTTGTTTCTTTCACACCAAAAAAACTTATAAAAAAACCCATCCTTGGTCCATTTTCGTCTCCAAAAACTACTTCGTAAATTAATTTAAACCAATCTCGAAGGTTCTCAGTGTATCCATTTTCTTTACCAGTCGAATATATCATTGTTTGAATATCTTCTGGTTTCATTTTGTCGTCACATTTATCTAAAGTTTTTACCAGAGCTTCTAAAGCTTTTTTTTCCTCACCATTAGGTTTTTTATATTTTTTTTTCAATTTTATTACGTCGTTAAAATATTTTATTGCATAGCCTACTAAATTATCAAAGATAGGATTATCTTTTTCCGAAATGTCTTTTTTATATTTTTTAACAAATTTCCAAAGAAGTTCTTTGCTGTCAGCATTACTTGTTTCGACCAAGTTTAATAACATTGAAAACGACATAATCATATTTTCTTTAGGCACCAAACTATTATGAACATGCCATACAGGATTCATAAGTAGCTGCAACTCATTTTGATTTTTTGCTTTCTCAATCAGATCCAAATAATCATCGACAGTTTTTGAAACTATTTCTTTGTAAAGTTTTTTTGCTCTTTTTGGATTTTGATACATATACAGCGACAAACTTTCAGGAGAAGCATACTCTAACCATTGATCAATAGTGATGCCGTTTCCCTTTGATTTTGAAATCTTCTCTCCTTTTTCATCCAAAAATAGTTCATATGCAAACCCTGAGGGATTTGTTTTTCCAATCAATTTGATAATTTTTGTTGAAAGTATTGCGCTCTCTATAAGATCTTTTCCATACATTTCAAAATCAACATCTAGTGCATACCATCTCATAGCCCAATCAACTTTCCACTGTAATTTACAATTTCCATCATAAATGCTTGTTTCCAAATCTTTTCCATTATTATCAAAAACAATAATAGATTTTTCTTTATTAATATTTTTTACAGGTATTTCTAGAACATGACCTGTAACCGGACAAATTGGAAGAAATGGGCTGTACGTTTTTTGTCTCTCTTTTCCTAGTGTAGGAAGTATTATATTCATTATACCATCATAATTCTCTAAAATAACTTGGAGAGAAGAGTTAAAAAAACCTGATTTATAAAGTGATGTTGAACTTTTAAAATTATATTTAAATTTAAAATTGTTTAAAAATTTTTTTAACATTTCATTATTATGCTCACCAAAACTATTAAATTTTTGAAAAGGATCAGGCACATTAGTAAGCGGTTTGTGTAAATTTTTTTCTAATAATTCTTTTTGTGGAACGTTGTCAGGTACTTTTCTAAGACCGTCCATATCATCTGAAAAAGTAATGATTTCGGTTGGTAAATCAGTCAAATGTTTTAGTGCATTTACAATCATTGATGTCCTTGCAACTTCTCCAAAAGTTCCTATATGTGGAAGACCACTAGGACCATAACCTGTTTGGAGAATTATTTTGCCTTTTTTTTCTATAAAAGATTTTCTTTCCCGAAGCATTTTTTTTGCTTCAACGAAAGGCCATGCACTTGTTTTATCAAAATTCTCTTTTTTAATCATGATTAATTCAAATAAAATCTTAAATTAACGCTTTAACTTATTCTTATAGAGTTGAAATTTATTTACCATAAAATAATGTTCTATCAAAATGTCTAATTATAAAACTGTTTTTTTTACACTTGGAATTCTTCAAATAATTCTTGGAATTTTTATGTTGATCCCAATATTTGTTCAATTTTTTTTTAAAGAAATTGACTCCTCTTTTTTTGGTGCCTCAATTATTACAATTATTTTTGGTACGCTATTTTTTTTATCTAATCTTGATCATGATAAGAAGTTAAATTTACAGCAAGCTTTTTTATTGACCGCGTTATCTTGGCTAAGTATCGCAATTTTTGGCTCACTTCCTCTAATATTTTCTGAAGTCAATTTTTCGTTTACCAATGCATTTTTTGAGAGTATGTCAGGCATTACAACAACTGGTTCAACAATCATTCCAAATTTAGAGGAGATGCCTAAAGCGATTTTGCTTTGGAGAGCAATTCTTCAATGGTTGGGTGGTATTGGAATAATTGTTATGGCGATCACTTTGATGCCAATAATGAATGTTGGTGGTATGCAATTATTCAAAATTTCTAACAGTGACTCATCGGAAAAAATTCTTCCTAAATCAAAAGAAATTGCATTGAGATTAATTTATATTTATTCAGGTCTCACTACTCTTTGCGCAATATCATATAAAATTCTTGGGATGAATACTTTTGATAGTATAACCCATTCTATGACAACAATAGCAACTGGGGGTTTTTCAAACTATAACGAGTCCATTGGTTTCTTTAACAGTTTTTCAATAGAAATTTCAGCAATGATTTTTATTATCTTGGGAAGTTTACCTTTTATCGCTTATATCAAATTCTTAAACGGTAATAGAAGAATATTTTTTTCAGATATTCAAATTAGAACTTTTTTGAAAATAATCTTAATAAGTATTTTGATCTTATCAATTTATTTGTTTTTAGATAAATCGTCTGAACTAAACTTCAGAACAGTTTTATTCAATGTAATATCAATTTTGACAGGAACTGGATATGTAAATGCACAATTTGATAACTGGGGTGGATTTCCTTTAATTATATTTATAGGTCTAATGTTTATTGGTGGATGTGCTGGCTCAACAACCTGTGGTATAAAAATATTTAGATTTCAAATACTTTATTCATTTGTTTTGAATCAACTTAAAAAAATTATTTATCCTAAGGGAATTTTTGTTCTAAAATATAATCAAAGTCCTGTTGATGATAAATTTACTGCATCAATTATCTCTTTCATTTATATGTACCTGGTAATTTTTTTTGCGATTACAGCATTATTATCTTTGACGGGTCTTGACTTTATTACCTCAATTTCTGGTGCTGCAACATCTATTTCAAATGTAGGACCTGGCCTAGGTTCAACTATTGGGCCAAACGGAAATTTTTCATCACTACCTGATATCTCTAAGTGGATTTTAAGCTTTGGTATGATTTTGGGTAGATTGGAATTATTTGCAATCCTTGTATTATTTTTACCATCTTTTTGGAGGAATTAAATGGGTTTTGATTGGAAGTAGTCTAAGTTTATGGTTAAAAGAAGATGGATTAAGTAGATCAACTGTTGGATGGGCTGGATTAATTTTTGCAGTTTACGCATTTAATTATTTATGGGCACCTTTAATAGATAGAATACAAATACCATATTTAACAAAAAAAATAGGTCACAGAAGAGGATGGATTGTTTTGATGCAAATTATCATCTTACTCTCACTTGCTCTTTGGAGTTTACTCGATCCATCTGAAAATTTAGCTTTAGTTGTTTCAGTAGGCTTAATAATTGCTATAGCATCATCAACTCAAGATATAACAGTTGATGCTTTAAGAATTGAACAGATTGGTGAGAATGAGGGAAAATCCATGGCTGCTGGAGCCGCAATGGCGGTTGTCGGTTGGTGGACAGGATACAAGTTAGGTGGGGTACTATCATTATTTGCAGCAGATATTCTACAAAACATTGGTTTTGAAAATTATTGGCGAGACAAAATCAACAAAAAGAAAATGATAAATTGATATCATCTCAATTTAAAAAAGAAAATATATTTACAAAATTGATAACCTGGGTTGCTGGAACAATAAGTGGCCCAATCATTAGTTTTTTTAAAAAAAATGGCTTTTCGATTGCTCTAGGAATTTTAGGATTTGTTTTTTTATTTAAAGTGGGAGAGGCATTTCTTGGAAGGATGTCTATAATTTTTTATAAAGAAATAGGTTTTAGTAAATCAGATATCGCTATTTACTCTAAAACGTTAGGTTGGATCACTACTGTGACGTTTACTCTTTTAGGTGGACTTTTTGTAATAAGATCCGGTGTTTTAAAAGCGATGTTTTTTGCTGGAGTAATGATGGCAAGCACAAACCTTTTATTTAGTGTATTGGCCTGGAGCGATAAATCAGAATTTTTATTTGCTATTGCAGTTATTTTTGACGATATAGCTGCTGCATTTGCAACAGTAGCTTTTGTAGCCTTTATATCTATGCTCGTAGACAGAGCCTATACAGCAACTCAATATGCGCTCTTAGCCTCAATAGGCACCGCTGGTAGAACAACTTTAGCCTCCTCCTCTGGCGCCCTTGTTGATTGGTTAAATGGTGATTGGGGAATATTTTTTATTTTAACTGCGCTAATGGTCATTCCTTCATTAATAATCCTATGGATTATGAAAAATAAACTACAACTAAGTGAAAAATAATTTTTTAAATAAATCTGTAGCTAACATTTACTTTAAACCGTCTCCCAATTCTGAGGTAGTTTCACAAATTTTATATGGAGAGAAATTTAAGATTCTATTGAAAAGAAAAAAATATATAAAAATAAAAACTCATTATGACAATTATATTGGATATATAAAAAAAGATAAGTTTTTAGAAAATTTTAAACCCTCACATAAAATTTCAAAAATTAAATCTAGAATTTTTTTTAAAAGAGGTAAAAGATTTTTGTCTTCAAAACATTATCTATATTATGGATCTGGTGTTTGTAAACGAGATGAAAATAAAAAGTATATAGAATTTGAAAAAAATAAATGGATCAAAAAAACTGATGTCAAAAATATTGATCATCATGAAAAAAATTATATCAAAATATTCAAATGTTTTTTAAACACAAAATACTTATGGGGCGGAAAAACCTGTGTTGGAATTGATTGTTCAGCATTAATTCAAATCTATTTTTATTACAATAGAATATTTTTTCCAAGAGATACAAAAGATCAAATAAGATTTTGTAAAAGAAAAAGAGGTAGAAATCAACTTAAAGGAGACATCGTATTTTGGAAAGGACATGTTGGTATATGTCTAAATAAGTCTAGATTTATTCATGCTTATGGACCAAAAAAGAAGGTGTTAATAATGCCAACAGTACAAACAATTAAATTAATTGATAAAACCGCAAATCTGAAAGTTAAAAAAGTAAGTAATATTAGTAATATTTAATCTCTACCAAAGTCAGGTTTGTTTACATCCTGTTTTAATTTAATAATTTTAGACCTAACTTTTTTAGTCTGAGATAATTTTTTTAAAATTGATCTATTATTTTTAGAATTTATATCTTTTTTGAAAGATTTTAAGTTTTTGATAAATAAGTCTATCGCTTTTGTAACATTAACCTTATTGTCAAAGAAAATATCTCTCCACATAATTTCATTTGAAGCAGCTATTCTTGAAAAATCTCTCAACCCCCCAGCACTGTATTTGATAAGCCCAAATTTGAGTATTTTTTCAAAATCTTGAGCCGATTTAACCAAATTATAGGCAATTAAATGTGGTAAATGACTTGTGATAGAAAAAACTTTGTCATGTTTTTCAGAGTTCATAATAACAGTTTTTGAGCCCATCTTTTTCCAAAAAGAAATTAAAAATTTTAAATTCTTAGAACTTGTTTTTTTATCCTTAATTAATACACACCATTTATCCTCAAACATATCAGCTTTTCCAAATTCTGGTCCACTCACCTCTGATCCAGCGATAGGGTGACTCCTTATCCAATTTATACCACGCTTCAAAAATTTTTTAATAATTTTTGATGACTCTATTTTTGAAGATCCCACATCAGTAATCAGTGTCTTTGGCGAAATAGTTTTATTAATTTTAAGAATAAGTTTTTTATATTCACTTGTTGATGTACAAACAATCACTAAGTTTGAATTTACCAAACCATCTTTAAGAGACTTAACAATTGTTCCAGGTAATCTAAGACTTTTTATTTTAGCGATATTAGATTTTGATTTTTCATAAATAAATATTTTTTTTGCTATTTTTTTTTTTGAAATCCTCCTTACTAAAGAAGAGCCTAATAACCCACAGCCTATAATTAATATATTTCTCATTTTCTAAATATATTTTGTGTTGCTTTGATAAATTTCATATTTTCCTCTTTTGACCCAATCGTTAATCTTAGCATATTTTTTATTTTATAACCTTCTTCAGTAGACCTTAAAATAATTCCCTTTTTTTTTAATTTTTCATAGAAACTATTAGCTCTTAGTTTGCATTTATTAAAATTCAATAATAGAAAGTTAGCAGAAACTTTATTTGAGCTAATATCATAATTGCTCAAAAAATTTTTCAGTTTTGTTGCATAAATATGATTATGTTTTACTGAACGTGAAATAAATTTTTTATCCTTAAGTGACTCAATAGCTGCTTTTTGAGCTACTTCATTAACATTGAATGGAGGTTTAATAACATTCAAAGCATCAATAATTTTTTTTGAACCATATCCCCAACCAATTCTTAGAGATGATAGTCCATAGATTTTTGAGAATGTCCTTAATATAAAAACATTCTGCTTATTCTTGAATAAATCTAAACCAGATTTATAGTCTCTATTTTGCATGTACTCTGCATAAGCATCATCTACAACAAGTAAGATATTTTTTCTTAATCTTTTTCTTAAATCAATTAATTCAAAACTGTTCAAGTAAGTGCCAGTCGGATTATTTGGATTAGCAAGAAATACAATTTTAGTTTTATTGCTTACTTTTTTAATTATTTCTGAGACAGAAACTTTAAAATTTTTTTCTTTGGCAAAAACAACTTTTGCACCAACTATTTTTGCATATATTCTGTACATTAAAAAACTAAACTGAGGAAGAATTACTTCATCTTTTGGTTTAAGGAAAAGTTGGCATAACATTTGAATAACTTCGTCTGAACCAGCTCCACAAATTATTTTTTCTTTGTCACAACTAAATTTTTTTGAGATCTGACTTCGTAATTTTTTAGACTTTCCATCAGGATATCTGAAAAGACTTAATCTTAATAGTTGATTTGCCAGGTTGATATGCCTCAACATTAAATTTTTTAAATTTTATAGTTGTCATCTTTTAAATTTTAGCCTCTTTATAAATAAAATAACAATTTTTCATATAGAATTAGTTCAAATATTTTAAAAATTGACATACTAAATAACATCTTGTACAAAATTTATGCGCTGATTTACCTGAATTGCGAGCGCTTTAAAAAAACCGCTAAAAAAGTTTTTTTTCTCACAATTCAATAATTAGCATTAATAATTATGAATATTAAAGAGAATATAAAAACGCTTGTTATTAAAAAACCATTGAAACTTGATTGTGGTAAAACTATTAATAATTTTCCACTCGCGTATGAAACTTATGGTTCGCTTAATAAAAATAAAGATAATGCAATCCTTGTTTTTCATGCGCTTACTGGTGATCAATTTGTTACGGGTATTAATCCCGTTACAAAAAAAGATGGTTGGTGGTCTTATGCAGTGGGTCCTAACAAATCAATAGATACAAATAAATATTTTGTTATTTGTGCAAATGTAATAGGTGGTTGTATGGGCTCATTTGGTCCAAGCCACAAAAATCCTGATACAAATAAAATTTACGGAACCGATTTTCCTGTAATTACTATTAATGACATGGTCAATGCACAAGTAAATTTATTAGATCATTTTGAGATAAAAAAACTTTTTTCAGTTGTTGGTGGATCGATGGGGGGAATGCAAGTTTTGCAATTTATTAGTAATTATCCAGATAAAGCTAATACAGTAATACCAATCGCATGTACCTCTAATCATTCTGCTCAAAATATTGCTTTTAATGAATTGGGTAGACAAGCGATAGCATCAGATCATAACTGGTCAGACGGAAAATATTTATCTAATAATACTCTTCCTGATAAAGGGTTATCAGTAGCGAGAATGGCTGCTCATATAACCTATTTGTCTAAAAAAGGTTTACAAGAAAAATTCGGAAGAAAACTTCAAGAAAGAGATGCTCTTAAATTTGGGTTTGATGCAGATTTTCAAATAGAGAGTTATCTAAGATATCAAGGATCCGTTTTTGTAGATCGATTTGATGCTAATAGTTATCTTTATATTACAAGAGCAATGGATTATTTTGATCTAGTTAAACAATTTGATGGTAATTTATCTAATGCATTTAAAAAAACTAAGGCTAAGTTTTTTATAATATCTTTTACCTCAGACTGGCTCTATCCGACCCAAGAAAATAAAGATATAGTTATCGCTCTTAATGCAATTGGTGCTGATGTTGGATTTGTTGAAATAAAATCTGACAAAGGTCATGATTCTTTTTTATTAGATGTTCCAGACTTTTTGAAAACCCTTAAAAATTTTTTAGATAAATCTTACTCAGAGAGATAATAGTGAAGACAGAATATAAAATAATAGTCGATTTAATAGAAGAAAAAACAAGAGTTTTGGATGTTGGTTGTGATGATGGAACATTAATGGAGTCATTAAAAAAAGATAAAAATGTTGATGCGAGAGGAATTGAGATTTCAAAGGATAAAGTTCAAATCTGTGTATCAAAAGGACTTACTGTAATTGAAGGAAACGCGGAATTGGATTTAAAACAATTTCCAAATGATTCTTTTGATTATGTTGTTCTAGGTCAAACTTTACAAGCTTTCGTAAATCCTGAGATTGTTATAAAAGAACTTTTAAGAGTTGGAAAAAAAGCAATCATAACAATTCCAAATTTTGGTCATTGGAAAGTAAGATTAAATTTGCTTATCAAAGGAACAATGCCAATCACAGAATCATTACCAAATGATTGGTATAACACCCCAAATATTCATATGTGTACGATTAAAGATTTTGTTAAATTTTCAAAAATTATAAACTTTAAAATCTTTAAATCTTTAGCTCTGACAAATAAAAATATATCAAATATTAATAATTCTAATTTATTTTATAAAAATTTATTTGCAGAATTAGGTATATTCTTAATTGAAAAATAAGATGAGAATAGAAATAATTAAGTGTTTACAAGACAATTATAGTTACCTGTTAATCGATGACACTAAAAATATTGGATGTGTTGTTGACCCTGGTGAGGCAGCTCCAATTATAAAATATGTTGAAAGTAATAATATTGAGTTAAAATATATTCTTAATACTCATCATCATTATGATCATGTAGGTGGCAACTTAGAATTAAAGAAAAGATATAATTCTAAAATAGTTGGATTTAAAGAAGATAAAGATCGGATTCCAGAAATTGATGTACTTGTGGAAGATAATCAAAAATGGAAAGGCGAAAATTTTGAGGCGAAAATTTATCACATTCCAGGTCATACAAGTGGGCATATTGCCTTTCATTTTTTTTTGGAAAAAATAATTTTTACTGGGGATACTTTATTTTCTTTAGGATGTGGTAGAATTTTTGAGGGAACTTATGAACAGATGTTCAACTCATTAAAAAAAATAAAAGAACTTCCGAAAGATACTCAGATATATTGTGGCCATGAATATACATTACAAAATTCAAAATTTTGTGAGTCAAACGATCCTGATAATTCAAATTTGAAAAGCAAAATTAAAGAAATTAAAGAAAAAATAAAAAATGGCCATCCCACCATTCCATCAATTTTATCTGATGAAATGGAATGCAATATATTTCTTAAAGCTAAAGATGTTGAAAGTTTTTCAAAATTAAGAGATTTAAAGGATAATTTTTGATTTATAAAACTTGACTATAGGCTTGCTCAGACTATATTGCCTTAACAAAATTTAGAGTATTTATATGTCATTCGCAGTCATAAAAACAGGTGGTAAACAATACAAAGTGAAATCTGGAGAGATTTTGAAAATTGAGAAATTAACAGATATTAAAGCTAATTCAAAAATAGAATTTAATGAAGTTTTAGCTTATGGAGATGACAGTAAAATTGAGGTTGGGGCTCCAATGGTAAATGGTGCAAAAGTTGAAGCTGACTTAATTAAAAATAGCAAAAATAGGACTGTATTAATTTTTAAAAAAAGAAGAAGACATAACTCAAGAAGAAAAAATGGGCATAGACAGGAATATTCTATGATTAGAATAAATAAAATTTTTTCAAAAGATGGTAAAATTCTTTCAGAGGCTGAAAAAGTTTCTAAGGTAACAAAAAAGACAGAAACAAAAAAAGAGGCTAGTAAATAACTAGTAATTAATTATGGCAACAAAAAAAGCAGGCGGATCTTCTAGAAATGGACGTGATAGTGCTGGACGAAGACTTGGTGTCAAAAAGTATGGAGGACAATCTGTTATACCTGGAAACATTATTGTAAGACAAAGGGGTACAAAAATATTTCCTGGAGAAAACGTAGGAATGGGTAAAGATCACTCAATTTTTTCAGTAATAAAAGGTAAAGTAGTTTTTAAAAAAACAAAGTCAGATAGAACTTTTGTTTCAGTAAAACCCAATTAATAGTACAACTTAACCTATTGTTGTATTATGAAATTCTTAGATCAAGTTAAAATTTATATTAAAGCTGGAAACGGTGGAGATGGTTCTCCGAGTTTCAGAAGAGAAAAATTTATAGAATATGGTGGCCCAGATGGTGGTGATGGTGGAAAAGGAGGTTCAGTAATTTTAAAAGCTGAACAGAATTTAAATACTTTGATTGATTTTAGATATCAACAACATCATAAAGCAAAGAGAGGTGAGAACGGTGCAGGACAAAACCGAACAGGCAAGAGTGGTGAAGATTTAATTTTAAAGGTTCCCTTAGGAACGCAAGTTTTTGAAGAGGACAACAAAACACTAATTTACGACTTTACGAAAATTAGTGAGGAATTTATCGCTGCTGCTGGTGGTAAAGGTGGATTGGGTAATACAAGATTCAAAAGTTCTACCAATAGGGCTCCAAGGAAATTTACAAAAGGAACTCAAGGAGAAGAGTTTACAATTTGGCTTCAATTGAAAACAATAGCTGATATTGGGATTATAGGATTACCTAATGCAGGTAAGTCAAGTTTATTAGCATCAGTTACTAATGCAAATCCTAAAATTGCAAACTATCAATTTACCACTTTAAATCCAAATTTAGGAGTAGCAAGTTATGATGATAAAGAAATTACAATAGCAGATATACCAGGATTAGTAGAGGGGGCTCATAAAGGTACAGGCCTTGGAATTCAGTTTTTGAAACATATTGAGAGATGTAAATCTCTTTTACATTTAATTGATATTACAAGTGAAGATTTAAAAAAAAGCTATCAACAAGTAAAAAATGAGCTTAAAAAATATAGTAACAAACTCACTAAAAAAAAAGAATTAATCGTGTTGAACAAAATAGATCTTATTGATGAAAAAGAAGTTAATCACATAATTAAAGATTTTAAAAAGAATACTAAATCAGAAGTTATTGCTGTATCAACATTCAATAAATCTTCAGTATCAAAAATCAAATCAAAATTATTGAATTATGTATCTTAAAAACTCAAAAAAAATTGTTATCAAGATCGGTTCTTCACTTTTAGTTGATCAAGTTAAGAAAATAAGAAAAAAATGGCTCTCTAGCTTTGCGAAAGATATAAAAAAATTAAGATCGAATAATCAAAAAATTATAATTGTTTCTTCAGGCGCAATAGCCCTTGGATGTAAAAAAATGAATTATAATAAAAAAAATCTTAAGCTAGATAAAAGTCAAGCAATTGCATCTATAGGGCAAATTGAATTAATGAATTTGTTCTTAGAAACGTTTTCAAAATATAAATTAGATATTTCTCAAATTTTACTTACCCTTGACGATACCGAGGAAAGAAGAAGATCAATTAATGCAAAAAGAACTTTTGAAAACTTATTCGATCTTGATTTCATCCCTATTGTTAATGAGAATGATACTATTGCTACATCTGAAATTAAATATGGAGATAATGATAGACTTGCTTCTAGAGTAGCTCAAATTACAAATGCAGATACATTAATATTACTCTCGGATGTGGATGGTTTATACACAAAAAACCCAAAAAAATTCAAAGATGCTCAGTTAATTAAGAAAGTGATCGATTTAGACAAAGTTATTAAGAGTATAAATATCAAAGGTATGACAGAATTAGGAAGTGGTGGTATGAATACAAAAATCGAAGCTGCTAAAATTTGTAATTTGGCTGGTTGCAATATGGTAATAGCAAATGGGTTAAGTCTTAATCCTATCGATCGTATCCAGAGTGGAAATAACTGCACTTGGTTTATTTCTAAAATATCTAAAATGCATGCAAGGAAAAAGTGGATAATCAGCTCAATTTCTCCTAAGGGTGAACTTATAATTGATGATGGAGCAAAAAAAGCTCTTCATAGTGGAAAAAGTTTATTAGCGGCTGGAATTAAAAAAGTGGTCGGTAGATTTAATAAGGGAGATCATATTAAAATTTTAGATAATAAAAAAAAAGAGTTTGCTCGTGGACTTAGCTCTTTTTCATCCAAAGAAATAAATTTAATTATGGGCTGTCATTCGAATGAAATACAAAAAATTTTAGGATATGTGTCGAAATCTGAGGTAGTGCATAAAGATGATATGGTAGAAATCTAATGAGAAAGATATTAATTAATATTGGAGAAAGATCAAAACAAGCGTTTGCACAACCAATAAATACTTATAAAAAAAATAAAGTTTTAAGTGATTATCTTAAAATGATAAAAAAAAATAAGCATTTAATTCTTAGAGAAAATAAAAAAGATGTAGATCGGGCTATCAAAATTAAGCTTAGAGATAATTTAATAAATCGACTTATTTTAAATGAAAAAAAAATCTTGGGTATTATTAATTCAATCCAAAAAATAATTAAGTTAAAGGATCCAGTTCATAATGTTATTGAAAGATGGAAAAGACCTAATGGACTTGTATTTTCAAAAATATCAATCCCGATAGGAGTAATAGGTGTAATTTATGAAAGTAGACCAAATGTAACCTCGGATGTAGCATCATTATGTTTTAAATCTGGAAATCCAGTTATTTTGAAAGGTGGTTCTGAGGCCTTTTATTCTAATAAAATTTTATCAAATTTATTCAGAAAAGCTTTGAAGATTAATAAAGTTAATCAAAACTTTGTTCAATTCATCGATATAAAGAATAGAAAAGTGGTAGATTTTTTACTCACTAAAATGACTAATTTTATTGATGTAATCATACCAAGAGGGGGTAGAAATTTAGTTAAAAAAGTACAAAACATTTCTAAAATTCCAACTATTGGTCACTTAGAAGGTGTTTGTCATTCATATGTAGATAAAGATGCGGATCCCAAAATTGCTACCAAAGTAATAGTAAATGCAAAATTAAGAAATACAGCGATTTGTGGAGCAACTGAAACAATTTTGCTTAATGAGCGTATAATCAAAAAGTTTGGAGCTCATATATTAAAGATATTAGAGGAAAAAGGTTGTCAGATTATTGGTGATAATAAAATACGAAAAGTTTATAAAGGTAAAATCAAAAAAGCATCAATCAAAGATTGGTCAAAAGAATATTTGTCTGCTACCGTTTCTGTAAAATCTGTCAAAAACTTACAAGAGGCTATTTCTCATATTAATAAATATGGAACTATGCATACTGATTGTATTATTACTAAAAACAAAAAAACTGCTAAAAAATTTTTAATGGGAGTTAAAAGTTCAATAGCGATGCACAATACATCTACACAATTTGCAGATGGTGGTGAATTTGGATTTGGTGGTGAGGTTGGAATTTCGACAAATGTTCTTCCACCAAGAGGCCCTGTAGGACTTGGACAACTAATTTCCTACAAATATCAAGTAACAAGTATTAAAAGATTTAATTTACAAAATGTTATTTGGGCAATAACAAAAAAAAATCCTTTTAAAAAAAAGACACATACAAGTTTGGATAATAGAATCAAGCATTGCAAAAAAATTATTGGATCAAGTAAATTGATTAAAGTAAAATTTTATGAGGACACAATTAAATCGAATAAAACTTTTGATTTAATAAAACACATTTCAAAGAACAAAAAAAACAAAATTTATTTTATAATGGGTGCTGATAATTTAATAAAATTTCACAAATGGTATAAATGGAAATTAATTTCACAGAAATGTAAAATAATAGTATTTGATAGGCATGGTTATAAAAAAAAATCATTAAATTCAACTACATATAAAAGATTAAATAGAGGAAATCTGAAATTTATTGAATTTGAAAAGGTCAATATTTCTTCTTCTCAATTGAGAAAAATTTGATATGGTTTAGTTAATTAATGGATAAAATTTCTGATTTAAAAAAAATCATAATTCAAACTTTAGATATCAATAAAGCTTTAGACATTGTTAGCATCGATCTTAAAGATAAAAGTTCAATGGCTGAATACATGATTAT
>LUMQ01000985.1_pt1 | contig 17353 bp, 17 predicted proteins | sample 729621 | NCBI WGS metagenome assembly LUMQ01 (sample SAMN03860259, study PRJNA289734) | marine metagenome | biome: seawater column; feature: ocean; material: water; isolation source: Red Sea water column Station 12 - depth 25m | place: Saudi Arabia: Red Sea | collected 2011-10-15 | depth 25 m | reverse complement strand
CATAGGTTCTACCTTCTGCTTCTGCGAAGGCTCATAGCCTTCTCGCACTGCAAGGCCTAGCAACTGCTCTGCCTTGTTATCCTCGCCCTTCCCGAACTGTACGGCAACCTCATTCTTAATGATGTCACCTAGTCCGTTATCACGAAGCCATTGAAAAGCTGACTCTACCTGATCTTTTTTGATGGTGCAGTTGTAAGACTTTCTTATGTCCACAGAACTGCCGTCAGCTAACTTCAGAGACGACAAACCCTGCTCTGCTAGGAGGTTGGGTATTATCTCTGAGCCAATCTTGTCTGCCTGCTCTTTTTGTTTTTTGAGCTGCTTTTCTAAATTATTAATATTATTTTCAATATCAGCTAACTCATTGCAGTAGCTAGCTAATGTTTGTATATCTGTTTTTTCAATTAGTTGTTGTTGATCTTCTTCAAAATCAATGTCGTTTATCTCACTCATTATTATTTCCTTTCTGATATAAATCTATTGTAAGTGGGTAGTATTTTGTTTCTTGTCTGTCCCATTTCAGTAAATTAAATTTACCTTGTGTAATGTCACTGACTATTGCACTAGACAATCCAATAACTGCTGGATCACCAGTGCACAAAATATAATCTCTATCTCTAAAATCTTGTAAGTTCTTGCGCATCTTTTGTATGAAAGGTGCCGCTGAATAAATTGCTTGAGACATTGGTGGTAAACATATCACCAAATAACCAAAGTCTGATGCTCCCAAAATATTTATGTTTTGTGGCGGGTGTTGTAGCACATAGACGAAAGTTTCTTCTGGGTTCTCTTTATGAAATTTCAGGAACTCAGTTAGGCTTTTCGGTTTGTACAGTTCGAATATTTGATTCTTCATTATCTTTCTTTTCTGCAGTAGTAGCTGCGTTTAATTTATCTGTCAAGTCATCAATTTGAACGTTCAAATTAATTATCTCAGTGTTGTTTTTTTGCAACAGTTTGAGTAGTGACTGTATGATTTTATCTTTATCCATTTCTTTCTCCGTTTATGGTTGACAATAATTTAATCATGATTAAATATAAGTCAAGAAAGAAAATATGATAAAACATTATAAATTTAAGACCAAGCCATACGAGCATCAACTAAAAGCTCTAGAAAAGTCATGGGCTTCTGACACCTTTGCTTTGTTTATGGAGATGGGCACAGGTAAATCCAAGGTCCTCGTTGATAACATAGCTATGCTGTACGACAGAGGCGCGATCAAAGGCGCACTAATAGTGGCACCAAAAGGTGTGTACAAGAACTGGGATGCTATCGAGTTTCCCACACACATGCCAGATCACGTAGAACACACAAAAGTATTGTGGGAGGCAAACATTACAAAGAAAAAACAGATGGAGCTTGACACGTTATTTGATGATAAAGGTGATCTTAAGATATTGATAATGAACGTAGAAGCATTTTCTACAAATAAAGGACTGGACTTTGCTCGAAGTTTCCTTAACATTTTTGTTGGAAGAGCTTTGATAGGGATTGATGAATCTACGACGATCAAGAATCCGACAGCAAAGCGAACAAAAAATATTTTAGAAATAGGGAATCTAGCGAAGTATCGTAGAATCTTAACAGGCTCTCCAGTAACAAAGTCACCGCTTGACCTATTTAGTCAATGCAAGTTTCTTGATCCTTTCCATCTTGGTTATGAGTCTTACTACGCCTACAGATCTCGCTACGCTCACATGTTAGAAAGAAATTTCGGTGGACGTCGTGTGCAAATTGTTGGTAGCTATCGTAGACTGGGAGAACTAGCAGATAAATTAGAAAAGTTTTCTTATCGTGTGTTGAAAGAAGATTGTTTGGATCTACCAGAAAAAGTATTTACTAGAAGACTTGTTGAATTGACTGACGAACAGAAAAAAGTTTACAGACAAATGAAAGAGATGGCACTAGCCGTGCTCGATGATGGCAAAATGATGTCAACCATGAATGTCATGACTCAGCTCATGAGATTGCATCAAGTGACTTGTGGTCATTTTAAGGCAGACGATGGCACAATCAGTCACCTCAAAAACAATCGTATCGACTCTTTAATGGAGCTGTTGGAAGAAACAGAGGGCAAGGTCATAATCTGGGCAAACTATGTGGAGGACATAAAAAATATAGTCGCTGCTCTGAAAAAAGCTTACGGAGATGCGTCTACAGTCGAATATCACGGTGCAGTGGATGCTGGGGTCCGCCAGGAGCAAATTGCTCTATTTCAGCAAAAAAACGGCCCTACACGCTATTTCGTAGGAAACCCACAAACTGGAGGGTATGGAATTACACTTACAGCTGCTAACACAGTAGTTTACTATTCTAACAACTACGATCTTGAAAAAAGACTGCAGTCTGAGGACAGAGCGCATCGTATCGGCCAGACTGGCAGTGTTACTTATGTTGACCTGATTGCAGAAAAGACTATAGATGAGCGCATAGTCAAAGCACTAAGGAGTAAAATAAATATAGCTAATGAAATTATGGGAGAAGATATCAAAGAGTGGATCTAGAGAATTATATTTTCGTATCTGGTCCTGCCTTCTACTTTGCTCGCTCTTAACACTTGTTTTCTTGGCTCTCCCGTCACCGCTGAACAGTGCACCCATCCAGAGTTGGGATCTCCCTCATCATAAAATTCCAGAATTAGTTGGTCAAATTCCGTATTTTTACTAATCCAAGTCGCAAGCTCCTTGTTGTCAACTCCAGGTATCGCGAAGTCTGCTGCCTCACCCCTGGCATGCTGTGACTTAGAAGAAGACCCGATAGCTTCGCACAGCTCTGGGCTACGATAGCCTGAAGATATAACGACCGCTTTGCCAAAGTGTTCTCTGACAGGTTGCAGGACAGTCTCCGCTAGGTGAATAAGGTTTTCTACATGCGCTGTTGATGGCTCGTTCTTGATGCCTTTGCGCGTTGCTGTTTGAGATTTAGTCATCTCTGCTAGTGAAAAGTTTGCTGATAGTTTCATATTATACTCCTATTTAAGGGTTTAAAGTTACAAATCCTTGTCCTGGTGGACCCATCACTAATGGATTATTTAAATAACCTGATGACTCATAAAAATCTCTAGGACCATAACTCCCATAACCAGACGCTAATGCCCTATAAAAACTATCAGGACCTGATGCTTTAAAAATATTACCTTGCTTGTCAAACAGATGTCCGTGTGTGGTTCCAAAATCTAAAGGCACGCCGGGGTCAACAGGGTTAGCTACAGAGGTAGTTGCAATCCCTTGTTGAAGATTTGGTGTTTGAGGAACACCCAAAGCTCCAGCCAACTGTTGACCTATTTGTGTGTTAGCTAAAGCGGCGCCTGCAGCTGAAACATCGTCTCTGGTCCCAGTGACATCCATTAGTATGTTACCAACACCATATCCCACTTGACCAGCGGTTGCTAAAGCTCCCACTGGACCTAAAGCTCTTTCCACAGTTTGACGAACTAGAGGTGTGGGACCTGTCGCCATCATTTTTGGAGTGAAAGCTTTAAAAGGTTTCATACTTGTTATGCCCGTCTTTCCAGCTTTAAAGTCTTTATCACTTACGGTAATTTGTCTAAGGTCATCTTTAAGTAAATCCACAAAACTCATTTTGGACTCACCAGGTAATCTTCCTCTATTGTATACGTCCATTAATCCACTCACACCTTGTGATATGGTTCTTGGAATTGGTGTAGCCATTGCTCTTTTTAAATTATCTTTTTTAAAAAACTCTTTAAAAGTTTCTCTTAGACCTGGTTTTTTTGCAGGCTGTGAGGCTCCTATACCTTGTGCACCTATGCCCATAAACTCACGAATACTTTGACTCATTATATCATCCCCAACAATGTCTCAATAACGATTAAACCAACGGCACCCACCGTGGTAAGAACTACCCAATAGATTTTGTCTATCTTGCCCCCCAAAGCTTCTACGTCTTGATGTACATGTGTAATCTTATCGTCTAGGTGTTTAAGATGGTTTGTTTTTATAACTTCTATTTCACGTTCTACACCTTTCACATGTCCATACAAAGATATAATATGTTCTCTGTCGCCTTCTGGTGTTATGCCTTTTACTGTGTCATTCATTAGGATGCCCCCGTAACTCTCTGTCTTTGTCTTATAGCTTGCTCTCCTGGTGATAATAGTGCGGTTTCTGTTGTTGTCAATCCAGTGAGCGGGTTCAAGTTAGCTCTAGCTTGCGGTATTACAGTTGGCTGACCAGACTCAGGAAGAGGTGGAGTTGTTGGCTCAGCGATTTGTGCAGGAGCTGTTGTCGGCTGTGGTGACAAGTCTTGAATAGATGCTTGTGGTTCAGGTTGTCTTTCAAAGTCTGTAAATCTCGTTGTGCTCCATCTTCGTTTAGCGGCTTCCAAAGCACCAAAAGGTAAGAAATATTGGAAGTTATATTTTACTTGATTTAAAGTAGGATCGTTTCTTAATATTTTCTCTCTTCTACCTTTCAAACCTTCAGGACCATATGACATAGGAGTGTATATGCCATTAATGAAAGCTATAATTTTTGAAGGCACTGTTTTTGAATCTGGTGCTATCCTTCTTTTCATAGCATCGACAACCTGTTGTCTTGTCAAAAGACCAGAGTCTATCGCTGCGTTTACAGCTTTGTAAAAATCATATTGCATTCTAAACGCATCTTGGTTTTGTTTGTTGTACTCAGCTACAAGTTGTTCTGGTCCACGTTGTTGGTAATTAGCTGTGCTGTAATAACCTCTACCCATTCTCGGATCTCTAAAACTAGCCAAGAAATCACCACCGATTTTAACATCTAAACTACCAGGTATATCTATCTTTACATTGGACCCACCCATTAGTTTAAATATTTCTTGATTTATTTCTATTGGCTGGCCAACACCAGATACATCACCTCGTGCTGCATATAAAAGTTTTCTACCCGAACTAATTAAACCCGGTTCAATAGTTTTGAAGAAGTGTCCCATGGCTCTATCAAATATCTCTGTCTCTGGCATGTTTTCATTCCATATTGTTGAGCCATCAAAAGTTCTACCTCTGGCTGCCTCTATAAATGCCTCTGCACCAATAGGTATGCCAAAGAATGTACCGGTGACTGCATTGTATAAAGGACCAACTGCATTTAAGTATTGTTGTAGTGTAGCTGTGGTTATTTTTTTTGGATCTAGAGTCTGTCCCATTTTACTTGTGATCGCTAAGTCAGCCAGTTGTTGTCTAATTCTTTGACCCTCTGCGCTACCAGGGTCTACATTTTTTAACTCCTCCGTTAGTCTGGCTATTCTTTGATCATGAAACTGTCTGTCTGCCACTCTTAATAGTTCTCTCGCACTAGATGTAACGATGTCGTATGGATGATATCTAGACAAGTCAAACACTTCAAACACACCGTTCTCTACGTTACTAACAGGTATCAGTGAACTAAACTTCATGTAGTCTGGTGCAAAATATTCTTTGTAAACTTCTAACTGTGTAGGTGTTACATTTGTCATTGCGTGAGCTAGAGCTGATGCACCGGCTGTCACACCACCTAAAGTTATTGCTTGACCACTCAACGCTCTGTACCCCATCTCTCTCAACACAGGATTGTCAGATGATATGTGTTTTAGAGCTATGGCAGAGTTTGCAAAACTTGTTCTAAGTATCTCAGACGTAAATGATACAAAGTTACCAATAGGTAGTTTTCTTATGGCTTTAATAAACTCAGGCACCTTACTATATGTCGGGTAAGTTTCTCTAAGCAAGTATGCTGCAGCCTCTTCTATGCCATCTTCAAGTGTCTTTGCACCACCACCAAATATATTTCTGTTACTGATGTCCACACCATGAAAATCTTTCATGTATCGTTTTACTTCGTTAAAGTTTTTAAAAGCACTTTTTAATTGTGACATGTAAAACTCGTGACCGTACCACTTCCACACGTTATCACCACCAGCGTACACTCTAGTGGCTGTTTTAAATAATTTACTGTTGTCTACTCGGTCTGTTAGTTTACCTAAACTTTGTAGTTTACCAGCTTTGATGTCGTTTAGTATTGCACTCAGTTCTGATGCCACGATGTTTTCATCAAGAACACCAAGTTCTATTTTTCTAGATATTCTTTTAATTAAATCTGACTCGTCAACAACTCTACCTGCACCAAATATGTCATCCAGCACTATCTTAAAAGCATCGGTGACTGACGCATTACCACCAATGTGACCAACACTTAATGGGAAGAAACCTGCACTACCAAAGTTACGAGTTTGTGTAGCAGGAGAGAAAACTGTTTTACCTGTTTGAACACCAGCTTTATATGCAATAAGTGATTGGTAAAAACTATTTTGTAATAAACTGTCCAGCATACCACCTGTGCCCTCAAAAGTTTGTTTTAATTCTCTAGATGCAAACAATCCAACCGGCCCACCTTTGTCCACAGTTGCAAGATCTTGAAGACCACCCAGTCCTGGTAGGTTTCCTATCTGTCTAGGATCTGTAACACCGGCAGCTAGCGCCTCTGCTCTTGATGTAAATAGATAACCGTTTTCTAAACCATGTTTAGCTATCTCTCTAAAAGATCTAAGGTTTGATGTTTGTGTTACTAAACTACCTGCCGTTGTCATCACAGAGGCACGAAGATCTTTAGTCTCCCCTAAAAGTTCTCTAATAACAGCTGGCAGCTCTTCACCAGTTTGTATTACAGTGGTATTTCTCTATTTACTTGTTTTAATGTTTCTATTGGCTCAATACCCTCTCTTCTACCAAGAGCTATTATGTTTTCTACATTAGTTTTTGCGAAAGCTCTGATGGCTTGTGCTTGTTCGGTGACAGGCACACCTCTTACAGCCGCTTCGATAAAATCTTCATTCTTACCTATTACGTTGACCATAAAGTCTGTAGCTCTCTCAACAACATCGTCACCTGGTGTGAACCTAGGGTTTGTGAAAACAGAAAAAGATGCTCGCATGTACTTATCCAAGTTACTTTCTAAGAATGCTCTCAACCCGCTACCCTCTGGTAGCTCACTTACAAAAGCTTTTTTTATTTGATCAAACTCAGTTTTTAATGATTTAGATAAATCTTGTAACTCTGGCTCTAGTTTACTTAATTTTAAATTACCACGTAAATATTCATAAACTTGTTCTAACATGTGACGCTCACCGGCTGGTGACGTTGTATTATTATTGTAACGTCTTAAGAAACCGTTTGCTAAATCATACGCTCTTCTTTCAATACCATCTAAATACTTTTCTATTTCTCTAGCTTTTGCTTTTATAAAACGTTCTGCGCCACCACTTAAGTTAAAGGAGTATAATGCTTGGTTGCCGCTATCCCGGAACCACTTGAGAAAATTGTCAACTTTTCTAAGACCTCTTTCTAGAGGGTCATTAGATGCTATATCAAACATTCTCCATTGTTGAAAATCTGGTAGTTGTCCCAGATTACCTTTAAGTGATGGCACAAAGGCCTTGCCACCTGTTGCAGCTGTGGCAGCCAATCTCGCCAATACGTCTTTACCCAAGAAACCAGCAAAAGCACCAGCACCTCTAGCTATGCCTGGTAGAACTACCGGATCTCTTGAAGCTAAATATGTGGCTGGTTTTATTGCCAAGTAATTTAATGGGTATACGACGCCATACTTACCAGCAAACAACGCTGGTTTTAATAATACATTTTTACCAAGCACACCAAGAGCTGGCCCAACCAGTGGGAACAAACCACCAATCATCGCACCCTCTGCACCATATCGTAGTCTATTTCTAAAATTAGCAGCTACTCTTTCTTTACCCGATAACTCTTCTACGTCTTCTAATTTTCCAACAAGTCTGTCGGATAGAAGTGGATCGTCAAACATTTCTGTTAAGGTGTTGTATGGTCCACCAGCCACAAAGTCAGCTGCACCAAAAGCCAAAGATGTTGTGCCAACACGTTTTGCGACGTTTGATATCTGCACACCAAACTTTGGTAAACCTTCAAGACCATATGTTTTTCTAGTAAATAAATAATTATCTGCTTTACCTTTTGTTTTGTTGCTTATTATTTTTCTAAATCTATTAATAAGTTTAAAACCAACACTTCCAGGTATACCATACTCAATAATTAAGGCTCCAAGATCACCCAAGAAAGTTTCTGGTTGTGCAAGATCCATCTCTTCATATTGTTTTTTTAATGCTTCAGTAAACTCTGTAGGAAACACTGCGTCCGGAACAGACAACGCTAAGTCAACCACATTATAACCAAAGTTAGCCAAACCTTTTTCTTGTGCTCTGTTTAACTCGTCAATCATTGAGATATAGGTTTGTTCTTTTGGTGTTGGGTCAATACCGGTCCCCGTTGCAAGGTTATGCATTGCATATAAACCAGGAAATAATTTTTCCATCTCCACGTCGTTTTCAACACCTGGTCTTATGCCATTATAAAATAATTCTGCAGTTTCTAGTGCATAGACTCTTGGATCACCCAAGAAGCTTCTTAGTATTGGACTCTCTGTCACAAGTTTTGGTAATTGACTAAATTTAAATTTAACTGGTTTTGGTGGGTTTAATCTGTCTTGTAATTCTTTTTGTATCTCTTCTGCTTTTAGTTCTGCAAAACTTGGTGGTGCAGACAAGGAGTCATCTATTCTGTCTTTGTATATATTTTTAATTTGTTCTTGTAATGACTGCACCGATGAATTTACAGAGGCTGTTATCGTGCCAGGCACAGGACCAAACTGATCAAAGGATGTTATGTCTTGTGTGCCCTCTTGAAACCCAACACGTCCACCTTTTTTAAAATTATCTACCTTTGGTTTTCTTGCTAAATCTTGATACATTTGAATTTCAGACGGCGATAAATCAGCTATGTTTTTACCCGTTGGAAAAACACCTTCTAATGTTTTTGTTGGGTCAATACCATAATCATAAAACTCCAAAGATTTAGGATCAAAAATTTTAAAATTTAAAGTCCCTTTTATTTCTGGATTTTCAACTAATTTTACACCTTTCTCATTAATTTTAATTAAATTCTTAACATAACCCTCAGGTTTAACACCTGTTTCAACATATTGCCTAATTAAGTTTTCTCTATCATCATACAGTTTATCAATTTCTATTTCCGTTTTTCTTATAGGACCTCTATTTTTGCTACCTTCAACGTACATCGTGTTACTTGTTGTTGCATTAAATTTTTTTGATGAACCATGATGAAAATTAAAATTTATATCACCAGCTAATTGTCTTTCAATTCCAATGTCAGATATTTTAGAAATAGACTCTCTTCGTTTTTTGGATTTAATTCTTTGTGTCTCATCACTTTTAATTACTCTTTTTGATATGTTAAATTCTTTTCTTACCAAATCATGATATTTATCTATACTTTTTAAATTTGTCATAAATGGAAAGTATGTGTCTTTAAAATACTGTTTATTGTACATAAGGTCAGATTTTATTCCTTGTCTTTCTAAACTGCTAAGAGCTTTTAAATCTTTAATGTAAGCATTTTTAATTTGTTCATTTGGAAAACGAACAGTATTATTTTTAACATCTATCGTTGGTTGTAATCTTTTTTGAAAATCACCAGTGCTTTCTATTTTTAAATTATTTTTATTTAAAAAGTTAGATATTCCTGATGCACTCATTTTACCATCTATTAATTTATTTAACATTGAGGGTGATGTTATTCCTTGTTCATAAAGTGATAACAATTCTTCTGATAGTTCAGGTGTCATTGTCGACACTCCAGATTTACCTTTTGTTTTTGGTTTAGTTTTAGATGTAAGATCTTTCCCTTTACTTAAAATTAATTGAGCCTCTGGAGTATATTGAAAAACTTTTGCACTACCACCCGCAACACCACCACTTAATCGAAGAGCAGGCTGCATGCTGCTCATGCCCTCTTTCATGCCTTGCGCTAAAAGAGTATCCCCAACTTCTTGTTGTACTTTTTTTCTTAGTCCTCCATAAAAAGGCGAAGCTAATACGAAGGGGTCAGTGAGTAAAGTCATTCGATCAGCCCTTGCTCTGTCAGCAGGGCTAAGAGATTCGTAATCTGTTAATATTTGACCAGGTTTAAAATATGGTTGACTAGCAACCTCCGCTATACCGGTGAGAAGTCTTTCACCTGTTTTTGCTCTGCCCTCTTCAGTAAATAATCCGGGTAGCTCTGTAATATTTTTGGATGTAGCTAAGTTTGGATTAAACATTGCATAGCCTATGCCTTGTAAAAATGTAGCTGCAGAGTCAAGTCCAACACCCATTGTCTTTGCAAACTTGTCTAATTGTTCTGGCGTAATTAAATCTACCGCCTTTTTACCTTCAAAAGCATCTGCTAAAGGGTCTTTCATATTACACCGCCTGTTGCGCTGGTAATTGTAAATCTGTGTTGTACTTTTGGTTAAATCTTGAAATATCGTCTTGTGTTTGTATTTGTGCAAAGTCTATCAGTGCAGCTTCGCTAGCTGCAAGTAGTCTTACAGTATCGTTTGACACTTCTTTTGGTAATCTTGCTCTTAGTTCTGCAAACGTTAATGGTGATGCTTGTGACTCTGTGGTTCCTGTCATGCCTGGTGCAGCTTGTGTAGGGCTTATTTGTCCAGGAGTTGTGCCATCTTGAAAACCAATACGACCACCGTCTGCTTCTTTTTCTCTAACTTGAGTTGTTAATCCTGTATCTGCTGTTAGAATGTCTCTTTCTTTAGCGACTATCTCACCTAGTATTTTATAAAACTCTTTTATGTATTCATCATATTTTGCCTCACCTGGTTGTGGAACCACTGACTCACCAATAGCTGATAGTGCCTGTGCTTGAGCTGATGATCGTAACTCTGAATATGTAAAGTCACCTAGTTCTGCAGTGTCTGGTAGATCAAGATCTAATGCACCATACATTCTCATAATAGCCATTCGTTCTTGGTTTCTTAAATCAGCTAATTTTGCTTCGTACCCCTCTGTTCCTGGATTTAAACTTTGTATTTGAGCTCTAACTGAATCGTAATCTGTTTTAGCTTCATTGTAGTAATCCATCTGTTTATCTATTACGTTCTTTGCCTCAGCTTGTGTTAATCTATCTTGCCTACCTTTTTCTTGTTCTAAATTTATAGCCTGCTGACCTGCTTGTGTTTGTAAATCTCTAGCAGATCTTATCTCAGCACCTGTCGCTAAACCTTTTAGTTGAGCATCTCTAACAGATGCAGCATACGCGTTTCTCGCTGCTGTCTTCTGTGCATCAAGTGCAGATATATCTTCTGCAAACTCACCAACAGCTGGCGCTGCTGATCTAATAAAACCTTTGAAACCTTTACCTTGGTTAGGTGCACCCGCTATGTTCGCACCTAGTTTTACAAGTGCTAGATACTCTGACAAACCAAAACCACGATTCATGCCCTCTGGCATACCAGAAGCAAACAAACCAGATATGTCTGACATTAGTTGATCTTCTGGCATCGTTGGTGCTGCCGCAGGTATATTAAAGTTTGGCGCTGAGCCAGTGTTCATAAAATCTTGACCTGTTACATTTGTACTAAGTCCACGTGTGCCATTAGAAAATTTTTCTCTTTCAAACCCAGACACAATACCACTGTTGGTATTGCCACCCATCTTAAACATCGGTCTTTTTAAAGTTCTACTCATTATCCCATTCCGCCCATAAACTGTCCTAGTCCACCAAGTAATCCACCGGCCATGGTGCCAACACCAAGAATCGTGTTGAGTGTATTAGGTGGTGGTTGTGTGGTTGTTGAGAATGCAGACTGTGCACCAAAGCCACCACTAAACGGTGCAAGCTGTTGACCAAAGAAACCTAATCTTTGTTGTTCTTCAAATGCTGCCTCTCTAGCCGCCGCTGCCTGTGCGTCTAATTGTGCTTGCTGTATCGCTTGTTGGCCAGTTCCAAGTTGTGTTAATGATTGTATGCTTTGTTGCTCTAAAGTTGGCACCTGTGATGCTAGTGCTTGTTGATTTGCAATCGCTGCTTGTCTAGCAGCATCTGCTTGTAAAAAGCCTTGCTGTCTTAAGTTTGCTTCTAAACCTGCAAGACCTAATGCTGTCTCTGCATCAAACACTCCACGTTGCACACCTTCTCTACCACTACCAAAAGCTCTGGATGTAATTGCTGCATCTGCTATCGCTTGTCTTTGTATAGCTCTATCTCTTTCAAACTGTGCTCTAGTAGTATCAATCACTTGTTGTTGGAAAGGTGACATGAATGGGTCCATAGCAGCCGACACTCCTGCTGCTGATGTTTGACCTGTTGTTGGGTCAATGCCCGATAGTCTTAATGACTCTACAATAAATGGTTCAAAACTAGCAACACCCGTTCCAGCAGGTGCATCACTTATTGTGCCTGCAGGTCCACCAAATTGTAACTAATTGTTCTTCTAAATCAGTTAAGAACCCAGCTCCAGCAGACTCGATAAAAGGTGCAGGTCTTTGTACAACTGTTTCTCTTACATCAAACTCACTAAACCCACCCGTTTGATAACCAACACGACCACCGCCTGCAAAACTTGGCGGATCTAAATTATCTAAAAATTCATCAAAATCTATTATTATTTTTCTTTGTAGATAATCAGGTAATTTGTCAAAATTTTTAATTCCTTGCCTGTCTAAAAAATTTTCAAACATGTCGCCTCTTTCAGCTTCTGGACTTGGGTCTGACATAGCCAACATCATTTTATCCATTATACTATAGCCTCCATTTGATCTTGTAGTTGATACAATGCGCGAGCCCCGGCTCTTGGGTCTGGATTACCGGTTAACATCTTACCTATACCAGATACCGCACGATCATTCAATACGAACTCATTTTTGCCTACCATGGCTGGCACATCGTCGGCTCTTGGTTTAGTACCAAGAGGTATGAAACCTCCACCACGTAGATCCATCTGCATGCCTTTTGGCACGTCTGGTGATATTGGGTCACCTTCTGGCGTCATGCGTCCGCCCTTGCTTGCTGTTTTTCTTTGTTGTCTGTTTTCTGAAAATCTATCGTCAAGCATATCTACAATATTATTAAAATCATCTTTTCTGTTTTTCTTACGCATTTCTTCTCTAAGCATTTCTTCTCTAAGCTTTGTAGCGTCTTCCATACTTTTCTTTCTCATATCAAACATCAGATCCATATACCTTGTTTTCATGTCCATAATTGGTTGTTCTCTCATCGGGTCTTTATCAAAAGGGTTCATCATGTTTAAAGCTCTACCTATACCTGATGGTTGATTCTGTCTCATGTTAAACTCTTGCGCTTGCATCTTTCTTTGTATCTGATCAAGAAACTTTGTTCTTGCCTCTTCAGCTTTTACAAAGTCACCAATAGTCATGTGTTCTACTTGTGTGCCCTCTGCAAAACCAATACGACCACCTCTTGCAGCTGTCGCTCTGCTTTCTTCAATCTCTTCTCTTGTTACGTTTATGCCATTTTCTTGCATAATTCTGAGAGTGGTATCCACACTAATGCCTCTTCTTCTAAATGTTCCAAGGTATGCTTGTTTTCTTTCTTCTTCAAAAGCCTCACCTGACGCACGTGCTCTTTCATCTAATTGATTTAAATAATCTTGATATGCTTCTTCAGCCTCTTGTGCAGCTTTTATACCGGAAGGTATTTTTGTTGCTGCTGCTCCAGCCGCAACTTGACTTGACGCTGTAACTAAATCACCAAGAGTGTTTACATCTGAAAAGGCAGCTTGTGGATCAACGAAAGGTTGCACTGTTTGTAATGTAGATCTACCTACGTTAGCTGCTCTGTCACCAAATGTTAATGATCCCTCTGGTCCACTACCTGGCACCATCGTACTTGAAGTAAAACCTTCAAGACCTTGTTGTTGTAATGATGGTCCAGTTGCTGGTTGGCCAAAATATTTTTGAAAAGGGCCTTCTGGTGTTGGATCAGTAAATTGTGCAGCGGCGTTTGGGTCTGACACTAAAAAAGTATCACCTGGTCTTTGACCTGAAACAGTTTCCATACCATAATCTGCTGGATCAGCAAATCTTTGTTCTGTTTGTGGTTTTTTTGCAGCTGCAGCTGTGGATCTAGCCACACCTGACATGAGCGCACTTAAGTAGTCTATGTCTGTGTCCTCATCTTCTGGGTCTGTCATTAATTTTTGTGTAAGTGCATCAAGACCAAAGCCACCAAGAAACTGACCGCCAGGAAAATTCATAAAAGGTAGAGGCACCATAGATGAAGCGATGAAAGGTAAAACTGGTTTAATCTCTCTAGGGACAGCTTTTGCTATAAACGATCTTACTGGATCTGTGACTGGACGTACAAAATCCTCAACCTCTCTGGTAAAATCACTTATTTCTCTAGGTATTATCTTATCGTGAAGTGGCATTCCTTATATTCCTGTATTGTAATGATGCAAGTGGCCTATGCTTGATATAAGGCTTTTACTGAATTTACTGTCTTTTCGCATAAATTGCAACTACGATTCTGCGCCCACAGCAGGCATTTTAGCCACCTTTATGTAGACACTTCTTGATATATCTTCCCTCTTCGTGTCCGTATTTGGGTCGTCCACATCAGCGTCGCCCTCAGCGTCAGATCCGTATTCTTTGCCTGTTTTTAAGTTTTTTAATACCACAGTAGTGTCAACCTTTATTTGAGCTATCTTCTTATCGCCCTCGTATAGGTATGCTACTGATCCTGGTTCTTCAAATGCCATAGTTCCTCCTTATTGAAACTCTCTTTTTATTTCTAAATACGAGCAGATAACGTGCAAGTCGTTTGCATTCTCAGCTTGTACTTTTAACTCTTCATCTTCATTCATGACCAAAGGATTGGTCAATAGTTCTACAGTTGTTTTAGCAGATATGTCTTTCTGTTTAAACAAACTAAATACAGTATTACCAGTGTTTAACAATGTTACAGTTATTTCACATGCATTACTAGCATCATCATTAGATACAAGTATAGACTTTACAATAGCTGTGCTTTCAGCTGGCACAGTGTATAAAACTGTATTGTCAGTTGTTGTAAGATCTACTTTTGAATTTCTAAAATTATTGGACATTATGAAAAAAAGAAAGCCTCCTGCTCTTGTTCATCTTTTAAAACTTGTTGATAGCTTGTATTTAATTGTTCTACCACACCAGACACAGCTCTGTTAATTTGTCTTTGTGTGCTGACCTCATAATTATCTTTTGGTTCTGGTAATCTAACAACTATTCTTGACATTATCGACCTCCATCTGGTTTTACATCTAACATTAAAGTGCCATATCTCCAAGACTCGTTAATTTCTGTGTTTTCTATTTTTACACTAACATACCTACCTCTTGCTCTTGTATCTTTTTTAGTTGTAGATGATGTAATTGTAAAAGGACTATTGGTTGATGATGTTTCTGTTTGTGATGGAAATCTTTTTATAGACAAAGTTACATTTGCATTACCGTCTAAATTTTTAAAATCAGGTATAAAACGACTTACGGATACAAACTTATTACCACCCCCACCTTGATCTTGTAAATCATAGTCGTACGATTTTATATTAGAGGCTATTGTTGTAACAGTGCCATCTTCATTAACTTGGTCTGTTCCTATTTCATGTTGAAAGTATTTAGTTTGCCCCAAACCACTCTCTCCTAATATTGTAGGAAAACTACCTGTGCCAGTTGTGTCAAACTTTGTAGCGTAAGGTCTTTCGTATATCTTTGCATCCATCCAAGAAGTTCTTGCTTCTGTTGACAGCGCCCACACACCACCAGGGATTGGTGCAGACTCTGCATAATTATACGAAACAGCTTTATTATTAAAATCACTATTAGCAGGATACCACCAACTTATTTCAGAAAACAAATTGTTAAGTCCTGCTGCAACTTGTTGACCTTTTGTTGTGTCAAAATTATCAAACACCTCATCTTCAACCGCACAAGGTAATGTTTTCACTGTGCCATCATAATACAAGAAACCTTTCGAACTCATCCAGTATGCAATACCATCTACTTCAACAGCTGCATTCTTACCAACCAGCCCACAGTTTGTGCCCACTTGTTCAACACCAAAATAAAAAGGAGAGCCAATATATTTCATTGTATACAAAGCGTTATCTGTAAACACCAAAATACTTTCTTTTGCTTTTAGTGCTCCAACTATCTTTGTGCCATCTTGTAATCTTAATGTGCCTGCGGTGTTTGTTGACGTAGGTGTAAATGTATTTATATCTTCTTGTACAGAAAAACGTATAAACATGTCATCTTGTGTGCTTGCTGTGCCTATGGTGTTGCAAACCCACTTGTGGACTTTGACGCTCTTGTTGACGTTGGACTAGTTGCCCCTGCGTTCCATGTAAATGTTTCACCATTTGCAATAGTGGCTACCAATACCTCACCAAAGTTATCTAGTGACCAAAGACCAGGTTCTAACGTTGCTTGGTCAGCTGGAATTGCTATGCCCCATCCGCTATAATCGGATGCGTTTGTAACAGTGGCACCATTAGAGTGTGCTGCAGCAGTGGTGCCGTTTGTTCCTCTTGTTAGTCCTGTCAAATCGTTACTAGATTTACCAGAGTATGTTATTAACTCGGTGCCAATAAGTATTGTACCAGAGCTCGGAAAAGCAGCTGCACTTGTAAGAGTTAAAGTTGTATCACTATCACTAAACGTGCCACCTTCGTTTATTGTTGATGTAACAGCACCAGCGACATCACCGCCCCAAGAACCCACTCCCCAACCATATCCGTATGTTTGTTTTTGTGGTCCAACTTTTGTATAGAACTCTACAGTCATGGAACCACCAGTTGATATACTCGCACTTGCGGCAGCACTTGATGTAATTGTAAATGTTGTAGGACTAGGCACAGTGTTGACCATAAATGCTTTGTCTTCAAAGTTTGATGCGCTAAGCCCCGTTCCACTAGGCAAGGTTACTGAGTCAAGTAAAATGATATCACCTACCTCTAAAGCGTGTGCTGATCCTGTTGTTATTGTAACCGCGGTAGAGGTATTTGTTGTTGCGAGTGTGCAACTTGTTTGTTGTCTTGCCGCGTCAAATGGTGTTATGTCAAACAATTGCCCTTCAAAATATAATAATAAAAATTTATCTGTGCCCAGTGCCACATATCTGTTTCCTGAAATATCTAAAAACGGGTGTTGTGATCTGACCACACCAACTATGCTATCATTTACAAGAGATGACCAACCACCAACTTTTTCTGGCAGTCCATATCTAAAACGCACGTTGTCACTGTCAATCCAACGGTTTTCTGCACCCTTGGTTGTATTCTGTTTATCTATACCTGGTTGTATTTGTAGTTCAATAAGAGCCATGTGAACCTCTTACGTTCCAGCAAAGTGCTTCTTGACCCAACCTTTTGTTGAATTTGCATATACAAGTGTAAAACTTTGTCCGTTTGTGCTGACAGTTAAATCACTAGCTACACCTTGTATTGGTTGACTGTTTCTACCAATAGTCAAATTGTTAGAATTAAAACTAAGTTTA
>LUMQ01000235.1_pt1 | contig 17370 bp, 19 predicted proteins | sample 729621 | NCBI WGS metagenome assembly LUMQ01 (sample SAMN03860259, study PRJNA289734) | marine metagenome | biome: seawater column; feature: ocean; material: water; isolation source: Red Sea water column Station 12 - depth 25m | place: Saudi Arabia: Red Sea | collected 2011-10-15 | depth 25 m | reverse complement strand
AGCAGAACAAGATGTATCATTGCTGCTAGCAAGAATAGGAAAACACCTTGTGCTACAAACACACGGCGCGGATCGAAAACGAGCCAGATTTTATAGAATTTAGCCATAAATCAATCCTCCCTAAAATGCGAACCAAGGGCGGTAGATGTACGTTGCTACATGAGCAAGGATGCAAGCAGCTACGAATAGCCACATCCCACTCAAATAAACAGAATGCAACTCTTGCGCCTGTTCGTCAGTTAAACCTGTAAAAGACAGGTCATTTTTGCTTGACATGAAATATCCTCCAGAATGTTTCATGGCGCCACAGTTCCCCTATGGCCGGGTCCCTCCGAGACTCATTCTCTTCGGGGTTCTGAACTGCAATAAGCAGAACAGCTCTTATTTCTCGGGCTGATTCAGACCGAGAAAATTACCGGTGTGATCCTATGCGCCTCGAGCCATGCTCGGGTCACAGGACCATCAACGAAAATACTTTTCCTCCTATACATATCAACGATCCAATGGATCATTGAAAACGGACTTGCAGCTAAGAAAATCAACCCAAATATCACAAGGTATTCCCAGCGAGAGTTGATTTTTTTTCTATGGCGTTGCTGTGTTTGTAAGATTTCTGGCATAACACTAACCTCCATTTGCTTCAGATGAGTTTTGATTTCTAAGTGCAGATACGATTTCTAGATCAACCCGCTCGCCACCAACTTTTAAAGTTTGTGCCTCTGCCTGGTCTCGAAGTCGTTTAGCTGCCGAAATTCTTGTTAAAATAGGATGGGTTGCCACAATTCTATCCAGTTCGCTCTGAGCCTCTGGATCCCACGGTAAATCTTTTTTCAAATTAATTGGCGTAGCTTCAGCCGCATCCATTTCAGTTGCCAAAGGTAAAATATGAAATAGTGCATCAAAAAGGCCGTTGCATAGTTCTTGAAGAACATACGTTGCTCCAGCATATCCCATAAAAGGAGTTCCTGTAGATCGACGAATAGCAGCACCCGGGAAAGAAGCAGGAATGAATGCAGGCTGTGGTCCATGTCCCCCTTTCAGCTCAGAAAGGTAGATTTTTTCATTTATTGAGCCAAAAACAATTAAGGGTCTTTTTTCACTAAAAAGTTTTCTGACTTCATCATTATCGGTCTTAGCACCAGCAATGCGACCTACCGCAAAAGCACATGGAAAACCAAAGTCAGCTTCAAGATAATTTCGTATTCCACGGGAATAGGTTTCATTGGCAACTATAGCAAATTCAGCTGTAGCAAAAAAATCCTGCGTAACTGAACGCCAAAGATCCCAAATGGGTTTTAAAGTTGAGTGTTTTTCCTTTTCTATAAAAGGCTCTGGATCTAATTCTAGAAGTTCCCCTAATTTTCGTAAAAATTTTGTGGTACTATCCATCCCAATTGGAGCTTGTAGATACGGTTTTCCAAGAACCTCACACAAGCCTCTTCCAAATTCTCTATACATACAGACATTGGCATCAGCATTAACTAGGTTTCTCATCTCTGCCAGATGTGATCCTAGCGGCATAACCATATTGACCTCAGCTCCTATACCTTCAATTAGTCTGCGTATTTCCGCAAGATCACTTGGCATATTGAAGGTCCCATACATAGGACCCAGTATATTTACGCGAGGTTTAGAACCCTCAGGTCTTTTCTTTTCGGGAGGCATTCGGCCTTTAGTCATTCCAAATTCTGTAAAGATCCAAGTCATTGCCCTATCAGCAGACTGCCACTGATCTTCATCGATTGTTCTGGGCAGAAATCTCTGAATTGATGTACCTTGAGGTGTAACGCCACCACCAATCATTTCTGCAATTGATCCTGTCACAACAACGGCCGGCAGCGCTGGATCTAAAGTTTTCCAAGCTCTTTTCATGGCGCCTTCAGTGCCATCTCTTCCCAGCTCTTCTTCGCCCAAGCCAGTTACAACAATAGGCAATTCATGGGGAGGCAACCCGTCCGTGTAATGCAAAACCGAGGTCACTGGTAAATTTTCGCAACCAACCGGCCCATCAATCACGACTTGCAAACCTTTAACAGCACAAAAAGCGTAAACAGCGCCCCAATACCCGCCAGCACGATCATGATCTTGTATCAACATCAGATCATCTCCTGTGCTTTGGCTGCACGAGCCGCTTTTTCTAGCTTTTTTTGGTTTTGGGCACGAAATTCTGGTCTAACGTTTGGCTCGTTCTCCCATACCCCAGATGTATCGTCAGAACCCACACCCTCGAAAAAGTTTTGAAGGCTTTGCATTTTATCTGAATTATTTAGAACTCCATTAATTAACTGATTAAAACTTCCTGCACCAGCCTGACCCATTAAAGGTCTCGCAGAAACCAGATTTGTAAAATATAACGCTGATTTGCCCTTTTGTTTGAAATGCTGAACTAAGGGTGTAGAGAAGCGCGAAACTTCACTACTGCACCTTTAGACTCCAACCACTCTGCATCTTGTTCAGCCATCTGCGTTCGTGGACAAGCTGTTCCAACATAAGGAACATCTATTCCACTTTCAGATAAAAGTCTGGCAACAATTAATTCACTACCTTCATAACCAGAAACTGTAATTCTTCCCTTAAGTTTCTGATCTTTTAATGAGTTTTTAATATTGGGAAGAATAGCATTCTTTGCTTTTGATACTTTTGATTTTGAGACGCCAAAAACATCTCCTACGCTTTCCAACCATGATGCTGTTCCTTCATAACCTACAGGAGCGCTCCCAATTGAAGGCCTTCCAGCAGCATCAAATTCTCTCATGGTAGCTGTGTAAAATGGATGAATTGCCGCGACGGCGCTACAATCTAGAGCAGCATACATTTCTCTCCATTCTCTTGCTGGCAAAACGGGTCCTGCCGCCAATTCCATTGGTGCTAACATTGAGCCAATCACCATAGGGTCTGCTGGGAACATTTCACCAAGGATAGCTAATGTTGGTCGATCTGATTTACCTGAGGATGGTGCCGCAACCGGCCCTGCCTCAACTTCCTGCCTAGCAAAATTCAGCATAGCTCCAGCCAAAATGTCTTTTGCTTCAGCATGGGTCGGAACGCCAAAGCCTGGAACATCAATTCCAATAATTCTTACACCGTTTATGTCGTTAGGCAGAAGTCTAAGAGGAACGCCGCTTGCCGTTGGAACGCAAAGGTTAGTTACTACAATGGCATCATACTTTTTTGGGTCCGCCATATCATGAACTGCATCTCTTATATCTTCAAATAGTTTGCCGGTAACTAAAGACTCAGAGTTAAAAGGAACATATCCAACCGATCGTCTTGCTCCATAGAAATGGCTCACGAAACTTAAACCGTATACACAACATGCCGAACCTGACAGCACCGTAGCCACTCTTTTCATTCTCAATCCAACACGAAGTGATCCAAAAGCTGGACACATAGATTGCGGCTTGTCATGCGGGCCTACTGGGTAGTCCTTCTCATATTTCTTTAAAATTTCAGCATTTTTATTGTTCGCAAGGGCTGAAAGTTGGGTCGAATTAGAATGACATCCTAGATCAGTGGCTTGACCCTGAACACTTTTAGGATCTTCACTAGATTTGATCGGAGTAATCAGTTCAGCCGAAGATGCGTTGTCATATGTAATTTCGTTTCCCATTAAGCCTCGTCGTAAACTACTTCTAATGAAGCCTTTGGTTTTGCATTTTTACCGCGCATGTCGACATCTGTTGCGGGAACAAGAGTGACATCTCCTCCAGTATCCTTGCTGTCAAAAAGATTTAGGAGTCCATCTTGATCTAAAGGCTTTGGGCGCATTGGAGGCGCTCCTGTTACAGCCTCTGCCAATTCAGTAAATAAGTCGCCCCATTGACTCTTCGATGTACCAACAATCTGATAATTCGCTGATTTTTTTCTAAGATCATCGTCTTGGGGTATTGATGCCAAAACAGGAATATCTGCAGCTTTTGCAAAAGCAGCAGCTTCTCCAGATCCGTCATCTTTATTAATGACAAGACCAGCAACACCAACATTGCCGCCTAGTTTTCGGAAATACTCCACTGCTGAGCAGACATTATTCGCAACATATAAAGATTGTAAGTCATTTGAACCAACCAATATGACCTTTTGCGCCATATCGCGAGCGATAGGCAAGCCGAAGCCACCGCAAACAACATCACCAAGAAAATCTAAGAGGACGTAATCAAAGTCCCAATCGTGGAAACCAAGTTTCTCAAGCAACTCAAAGCCATGGATAATGCCACGCCCACCACAGCCGCGTCCAACTTCAGGACCGCCAAGCTCCATGGCGAACACCCCGCCTCTTTTGAAGCAAACATCACCAATTTTTACTTCTTCACCAGCTAATTTCTTTTTTGTGGAAGTTTCAATTATTGTCGGGCAGGCTTTTCCTCCAAAAAGAAGAGAAGTTGTATCAGATTTTGGGTCACAGCCAATAAGAAGAACCCTTTTGCCAAGTTCAGCCATCATGTGAGAAAGGTTTGCTAATGTGAATGACTTTCCAATGCCACCTTTACCATAAATAGCTACTATTTGAGTTTTTTTAGTTGGCTCACTAATTTCCCCATCGGCTTTTATGTCAGCCAAATCCATATTTGCTTCTTCCCTTAAGCGCGAAGAGTAATCTTTTAAATTTGGCACATCATCTTTCATTGTAGATTTCCCCAATCCAATACCATTTTGCTGCAGCTTTCATCTTCAAAAGCTTTCCTATAGGCCCATGCGGCGTTTTCTGCGTGTGCTCTATTAGTGATCAGTTCATCGAGCGACAAATGGCCTTCATCAACCATCGAGTTAACAGCCCGCATATCTGCCTGCTTCCATTCCGCTGAGATACGAAGTTTAATTTCTTTCATAAAAGCTTGGGGAAACGCAAAATTTATTCTGTCTGCATAAAAACCTGCAAGTACGATTTCAGCCCCAACAGCACAGTGACCAATCCAGTCATCTAACAAATCGGACCTTCCAGAGGCATCATATACACAGGAGTAATCTTTCCGAGTATCGTTGTCTGGGTGCATTACCTCATACCCAGAGGCTCCAGAAACTCGTTTTTTATCAATTTCCCAGACGGTGGGAGGTTTACCTCCTGCAATTATTGTAATACGGGCCAGCAATCGACCGAGAGCTCCATGCCCAATAATTAAATCAGGGAATTTGGCGTCGGGACCGGTTAGAGCATGTCTTGCCGTAGCTGCAAGTGCATACAAAACGCCCTTTTCACCAATTTCGCTATTTATCTTAGTAATCCGTTTTACTGGTGTCACTAAATGGCGAGCTGAACCACCAAAAAGGCCTTTGGCATCCACAAATCCATTAGATCCCGGCACAAAAACAAGATCACCAACTTTTACGGAAGCACCTTTTGGAGCTTCAATTACTTCCCCGACTGCTTCGTAACCAGGCACTAAAGGATAACCCAAACCTGGGAAAGGAGGCATTGCACCTGACCATAGTAACTTTTCTGTTCCAGTAGAAATTCCCGAATGTAGGACTCGCACAACGACTTCATCATGGTCAGGGTCTTTTAACCCCACCAATTCAAGTGATAGGCTCTCAGGCTTCTCAAGAAGCACAGCAGACGTTTGCATTTACCCTCCGTAAAATAAATACGAGAAAGAGTCGTTTAATGGGTGACAGTTTATATTGACAATCTAAAGTGTCAATTTTTTTTGACACTTTTTTGATTAATTTTTGTGCGCTTCTATAACTGTTGTAACAAAAGGGCGACGTGAAGGAAAAATTTTAACCTTTTTAAATCCACTTTTATAAAGAAAATCAGAGACTTGAGAGGGCGATCTAGTCGTTCCAGTTTTCATGGCATACGTATACGTGGCAAAATATGTGTCGCCCCACTTATTGGGACTAAACTCTCCCAACATAGGCTCTGACACAATTATTCGACCCCCTTCTGGCAAAGAAGCGTGAATTTTTGCCAGTAAAGAGGAAACTGTTTTATCGTCGTGATCGTATAAAACCCGTATGCATGAAACTGTATCAAAGCCTGTAGGAATTTTATCTGTAAAAAAGGATCCTGAAATAAATTTATGTGGCCCATTTTCTGCTTCGTTCGCACCAGGAACATCGAAGATACTAACCTTTACGGTTGGATGCTTCCTTACCAACTCATTGGCAAAAGCTCCACTTCCACCACCCACATCTAACCACTTTGCATTTTTATTTATTTTGATACAGCCAATCGTATCCCTGGCCACCATAAATTGAGATTTTGACATTAAATCAGAATACTTTGACACATCTGAGCTACTCAAACTATCGGCTTGCCCAAAAACATAGGGCCAAAACTTAGATAATTGGGTTTCCTTTTCACCTCTAAAAAGCGAAATGGGATCTGATAAATCTTCATATAAAATGGAATGATGATCTATTAGCTCTGCCATCCCAGGAAGACTTAGAATTAAAACTCCTCGCCTCGCCAGAAATACCCTTTGTGATTTAAAGCGAACCAATCCCAAAGCGCACCCAGCACGACACAAAATTTCAGCACCCTTTAGATCGAGCCCAATCTTTCTTGATAATTCTTCGACACTCATCGGATTATCTTCAAGCAGTTTTAGGGCGCCAGATTGAACAAAAGTGAATAAAATTTGAGTATCAACAAAGCCCGTCATCAATTGGAAGATTGCCTCCCCCTCTTTTCTTGCAATCCTTGAGGTAATTGGAAATTTCGCCAAAAAGTCTTGAATACGAATATTTTTTATAATTTTATTCTTCTGGTTATACCACCAGTTTGAAAACCTTGTATTTACGTTAAATCGCGATGCACTCTGAGCCATTTTAGACAATTATTTTTGACTCGTTTATTTCCATCATTTTAGCTGCTTGCATTTTAACAAGCTGCGCTAGCTCTCCCTCTCCAGGACATGACGGTATAGAAGAAATTGCGCCAGCTAAAATATCCTGAAGATGCCGTTTTGCACCCTCCAGACCAAATTCACGAATTGCGTTTGGACGGTTGTTTTTTTCGTCCTGACCAACACTTTTTCCAGAATTTTTATCATCGCTTAGAACATCAATAAGATCGTCAGCAACTTGAAAAGCTTCACCTATACGAGCACCCAACTCGAACCAAGGATCTGGATCATACCCCGCTGAGATAGCCCCCATTTGTGTTGCAGCAATAAACAAAGCCCCTGTTTTGGACATATGGTATGACTTTAAATCTATATTCAACTCATTTTCCCACCCCTGCCCAGCGCAGATACCATTGGGAAATCCCGAAAATTTTGAGAGGCAAAGAGTTAAATTTGCAACTCGAGAATGTGAGTGCCTTGATGCCAATGCTAGGCAACTGAAAGCGTTAATAATTAAGCTGTCACCCGCCAATACAGCCGTGTTTTCTCCATAGGCTTTATGAACTGTCGGCTTACCTCTCCGAGTATCTCCATTGTCAAAACAAGGCAGATCATCGTGTACAAGGCTTGCACAATGTATCATCTCAAGCGCACTGGCGGCAGCATCTGTAATGTCCGGAATATCATCATCACACGCCTTAGCTACCGACATCAAAATAGTTGGCCGTATTCTGGCGCCACCAGGGAAAACGGAGTATTCTATAGCGCTTCTTAGGCTTTCCGGAAACTTATCAACTATAGACGAAGAACATAAGTTTTTCTGAATTGCCTCTTCTATCCTTGATATCAAGAGATGAAATCCTTGTGACAATAAATATTTACATAACTGTAAATTATTCTGGACATATATTAACTTAGAGTCAACAATTCATTATGGCCAAAGACGTACCCATAATGCGAAAACGTAAAAAAATTGCAGTTGTTGGCGCTGGAATTGGGGGACTCGTATCAGCTTTAAAATTGGCCCACGAGGGTTTTGAAGTAAAAGTATTTGAACGCTCAGAATACCCTGGTGGAAAAATAAGAACTCTTGAAGCTAATTCTGGCCCAATCAACATAGGCCCAACAGTATTGACGATGCTACCCATTTTTCAAAATCTCTTCAGAGAGGTTGGAGAAGATATTTTTGATCATCTTGAATTAAAAGAACAAAATATCCTGGCCAGGCATTGGTGGTCAGACGGCACAGAGTTTGACCTTTTTACCAATAAAAATAATACATTTGATGAAATAAGAAATGTATTTGGCTCAAATGCCGCCAATCAATATATGGAGTTTTTTCATACAACTGAAAAAATGTTCACTTGTTTTGAAAAACCCGTAATGAAAACTGTATCGCCAGCTCCAATTGAAATTCTAAAAGAAATATGTAAAACGCCAACGGTAATACCAGCCCTTTTCCCTTTCAGAACTTTAGATAAATATCTAAAAAGCAAATTTTCGGAACCTAAGTTACAACAGTTATTTGGTAGGTATGCCACATATGTTGGTGGCTCCCCTCTCAATTCCCCAGCGCTAATGGCGCTAGTCTGGCAGGCAGAAGCTAAAGGGGTTTGGACTGTGAAAGGCGGTATTAGCTCCGTTGCCAAAGCGATTGAAAGGCTTGCGGAGGATCGAGGAGTAGAATTTATCTACGGTCATCAGGTTATCGAAATACAACAATCAAAGCACTTGGTTAATAAGGTCTGCCTTGATGATGGGACCAATTACGAGGCTGATGCAATAATTTTCAACGGTGACCCTAGAGCCTTAGCTTTAGGGTTACTTGGAGAAGGATTGCGTAAAGTTACAAAAAAAACAAGGAACACGCCAAGAAGTCTATCAGCTAATGTCTGGGGCTTTGAGTCAAAGCACGTAAATAAAAATTTAGTCCATCATAACGTATTCTTTTCTGATGAAGTCAACTCTGAGTTTTACGAAATTCAAAAGGGGAAAATTCCAAAAGATCCAACGCTTTATATCTGCGCCCAAGACCGCGATGTATCAAACAAAAAGCAGAGGACTGAGCGTTTTGAAATCATACTAAATGCACCACCACTTTCAAAACGAAAACCAAATAAAGAGGATTTTGAGATATGCAAATCAGTAACTTTGGAACGTTTCAAAAATTTTGGTCTCAATTTTCAAGTAGAATTGGAAAGAAAGAATCTTACGACGCCAAAAGATTTCAACAACTTATTTCCAGCTACAGAAGGTTCCCTTTACGGGCAGAGCCCGCACGGAATGATGGCAACTTTTCAACGCCCCAAATGCGTGACTTCGATAAACAACTTATTTCTAGTGGGAGGAGGAGTGCATCCTGGGGCTGGGGTTCCAATGGCAACGCTCTCCGCCCTGCTAGCGGTAGAGGAGATGATAAAGAGCCAAATTTTAATCTAGAAGTTCCCCCAAACGGATATGCATGGTGGTATATTGACGGGGTCGAACCAAATACTGGGCAAGCTGTTTCAATAATTGCGTTCATTGGATCAGTTTTCTCACCCTGGTATAAGTGGTCTGGACGAAAAAAGCCTCAAAATAATGTTTGCTTAAATATCGCAACATATGGAAAAAAAGGCCGGTTTGCGATGACTGATAGAGGGGATAGCGCTCTTATTCAGGAGGCTCATAAACTTACAATTGGACCATCCTCTTTGACTTGGGATCAAACAGAAAAAAAATTGGTTATAGAAATTGATGAGATAAGCAGCCTACCCTTTATTTCTAAACTAAAAGGTACAATTACGCTCAAGCCTACTGGCATAACGGACGTTGAATTACCTTTGACGAAAGAAGGAACACATGTCTGGCGCCCCTTTGCCCCTACAGCGGAAATAGATGTCGATCTAAATAAACCAGAGTGGCAGTGGACGGGTCATGGATATTTTGACGCAAATTTTGGAACTAGAGCTTTAGAGCAAGATTTTGATTACTGGACTTGGGGTCGGTTTCCACTAAAAACAGGCACTTCCTGCTTTTATGATTTGGAATTACGTAATAACGAGCAGTATCAATTTGGATTTCATTTCGAAAGTGATGGAATACCCTCAGATATAACTGATGCCCCGAAAAATAAAAGGTTTTCCCGATCACTCTGGGGCATAAGGAGAGAAACAAGGTGCGACAAAGAGTATAAGCCGAGACAAGAGAAAAGTCTTTTAGATGCGCCGTTTTATAGTCGAGCAACTGTTTCAACACGCATCAAAGGAATTAAAACAATTGGCGTTTTTGAAGCTTTGGATCTACGACGATTTAGAAATCCATTACTAATGTTTATGCTAGCCGTGCGCGTCCCACGTAGAAAATTTTGGAAACATAAATATTAGGAAAATAATTACCTAAACCTATCCATCCAGATCTAAAAGCCTTTGCTCTAATCGATTTATACGCTTTTTCATGATGTCGTAATAATAGGCTGTAGCTAAAGCAAATAGCAGCCAAATCCAAAATGGCGTAGACACCGAAAAACTGAACAATTCCATTATAACCCCCAAATTTATTAGTAAGCATTAGATACTAAAATCAAATCTCATAGTGTCAACTTTTCCTGTCACATAATCGGCTAAAAATAGCCGATAAACAAAATCATTACCATTAAGATTAGAAAGTATGAAAGATGGAAGCGCCCATACTTCAAGTATGAGCGCCCACCAACAGTTTGAAACTTATCTATTTTTAAAGATCAGGGTGATGAACATAAACAATAGACAAATTCCGCGTCGAGTTTTCCCCTAAACGAAGTCATCCTTGTTCACAGGCATTGGCTCGACAACCCTATTTAAGTAAAATTTTAAAAAAGTGTCAATTATTTTTTACACTTTTAATTTAAATTTCCGTGACGGAATTTTGTCTTTAAATGCAAGCATCTATGCTATGAAATTTTATCAGATCATTTTTTTGATTAGCAAAACTTTTCACTTTTTGATTTTACTTAGCTTTGAATTATATCTGATTCAGCCAAAAATTATTTCTGACCAGTTTTTACAAACAAGATTTAAATATGTATGATGAAACAAAACTTAGCGAGTATAAATTCAGAATAGCTATTTCGATATTTTTATTATCTATAATAACATATGCCGCCCTGTTTTCTGAGTTGAATGGGCCAGCAATTTTTGAAATAATTTTCATTGGCGGTGCTTTTTCAGTTCTATCACTGGTTCACTCTTGTTGGGCAATTAGAAAAATAACACGAAAGTCATAAGACAGAAAATGAGTTTGGAGCGAGACATATATAAAATGTATTTGGAGGGGCCTTACGATTGGCTTAACCCAGTAGATATGTTCACAGAATTTCTGACGGACACTTCAACCGGAGCCTGGTCCTCTAAATCTCATGAAGATAAAATTTATGAAATATCACGCCAATATCCTAACTTAAATTTTCAAGACATTGACGCGATAGTTAAAAATCAACAAAAGCTCCGAGGCTTAACTTGAAATAGCAAATCTTATGTTACTCTGCAGCTATTTGTTCCGACATCTTATTCATTTCTAGAGAAACCAGATTATCATCAAAGTTGCCACCCAACTCTTTTAGAGCTGTACCAAATTTATTGATAATTTCAGCTATAGACTCATCACTTAAAAGATTAAGAATGCCTACTCTTACTTGTACCGGTTCAGACAGTGTTGGCCAAATACCAAAGTTTTCTGACCTGCAATGTTGAACAAATTCCATTTCCCGCCCCGCAAGGTTTTCTGGAAGATTTAACACAACTAGTGACGTCATATCCGACGTCACATCACATCCCATTGCCCTAAATGCAGCACTTAAAACTTTTTCAAACTTCATATACTTGGCAGCTCTATTAGAAATACCTTCTTGTAAAGTTAAGCGAAGGGACTCATGAAACGCTGCAACGGCATAAGCTGAATGCGTTCTATGATAAACACCTTTATCCACGTCCTTTCCATCAATTATTCCCCAATGCCTCGCTTCAAAGATTGGGTTATGGACAAATGTTCTTGCACCTCGAGCTTTCAAAACTTCTATGTACTTATCGGCAAAGCTTACTGGTGCATAAGTTAGCGGAAGACAGCTAATGCCCTTTTGTGGACAGGAAGCCCAAGCCACTACTCCAGGGTAATCGTCGATCCTAAAATCACCAACACCCAATGAGCTGACGGCATCAACAAGACCCATTGCACTATGACGTACGCAGGCTTTTGAAAATGATTTAATATCATTGACCCGACCTGAACCAGTTTCATAGTGCGCCATAAAAGCCCACTTAGGCTTATATTCGTTCATATGTTGGTCAATAATATCAGCACTTACTGATTGACCATGTGGGACATTAACGACTTTTACGCTAGCTGCGTCTGGATCTAAAGAATTTGCAGCTAATTCCTCATCCGTTGCTGCTTTCATTCGAAGTGAGAGCGCATCGATACCAGAAAATGTACCATTAACAAAAGCTAAAACCTTATCTCCTGGTTGAACAGCAGAGATCATAGCGTCTAGTCCGCTCCAGCCAGTACCAGCAACACCGAATGTATAGGTGTTTCTCGTCCCCCAAACTTCACGGAGCATGAATTTACACTCCTTCATACCACGCAAAACGTCAGGGTGCATGTGATCCGCCAACCCAGCTTTAGAAAATTGTTCTAAAACACGTGGATCTGTATTTCCTGGACCAGGTCCAGCAGCAAGAGTATTTGGTATAGTAAGTTTTTCAAACATATTTAATATCATCCTCTAAGTTCCTAGCTAATTTTAAATTTTAAAAATTCCACCAAATTCGATTTACGCGACCTTATCCAAAGGCACCTCTCCCTTAAAAAAGGCTTTACAATTTTGAAGAGCTCTAAAACCCATCTCTTCCCTTGTTTCCAACGTGGCGCTGCCAAGGTGCGGTAACATCACAAGATTAGGCGCTAACAATAAAACTGGGTTTATCTTTGGCTCACCATCAAAAACATCCAATCCAGCAGCTCTGATAACTTTGTTTTTCAAAGCGTCTGCAAGAGCAACTTCGTCTACCACTTCGCCTCTAGCGGTATTTACAAGAATTAAGTCTCGCTTTGACTGAGATAAATTTGAAGAATTAATTAAATGACGATTAGGTTCGCCGCCAGGGCAATGCAAAGACACAAAATCGCATTGCTTTAAAAGGTTATCTACAGAATTCAACTGCTCAGCATTATATTTGCTCAATACATCGTCACTAACTTTAGATCGTGAAAATATTTTTATTTTCATTCCAAAACCAAAATGTGCACGTGAGGCCATTGCTTGTCCAATACGGCCAAAACCTATTATTCCTAAAGTCTTACCTGTTACTTTTGCACCAATCATATGGGTCGGACGCCAGCCAATCCATTTATTTGCTCGCAATTCTCTCTCGCCTTCACCAGCACGTCGAGCTGCCATAAGCAGCAAGGTCATGGCGATATCAGCTGTGCAGTCGCTTAAGACATCTGGTGTGTTAGTTACGCAAATCCCTAAGTTTTCTGCACTTGGTAAATCAATGTGACTATATCCAACACCGTAATTGCAAAGAATTTTACAACGCACATTCTGAATTTCAAAAGCTTGCGAATTAAGAACATCTGTTACGGTCGGAGAAATAGCATCGTAATTTTTCAACGCACTCTGCATATCTTCAATAGTTAAAGGTATGTCTTTTTCATTAAGGGTTACATCGAAATCCTGTTCCGCAGCTTCCTCAACTGCCTTCGGCCAACGTCTTGTTATGAGTAATTTTGGCTTTGACATTTTAATTCTCTTCCTAACTGTTCTGTCTTGAAAAATTTGGTCGTTTGCTTGAAAAGTGAGGGTGCTCTTGCTTGCTCTTTCGCAATAACCCAACTATCGGCCAGATAAAGAATAGCAACGAAAGAAATATAAATGTGGCCGATAATGGCCTTTCGATAAAAGCGAAAATGTTGCCTTGTTCAGCGATTAAGGTCTGACGAAAACTTTTTTCCATCAAAGGTCCTAAAACAAGCGCTAAAACTAATGGAGCTAAGGGATAATCTGCTTTTCGCAAAAAATATCCAGCGAAGCCAAATACGACTATCAACCAAACGTCATGCATCTTTTGATTGGGAGCAAAACCACCAACGATGCAGAGTACCAAAACTATGGCGCACAACACTGAAAAAGGCATTCGCAATGCCCAGACAAAAAGTGGAATTAATGCAATATTAATCAAAACGGCTGCAACGTTTGCAGTATAGAGTGATGAAATGAGACCCCAAACAAAGTCAGGTTGATCTATAAAGAGCATGGGCCCGGGCATTAATCCCCACATCACCATGCCACCAAGTAATAAAGCTGTGGTTGGCGAGCCTGGAATGCCAAGAGTTAACATCGGTAATAATGAACCTGTTGAAGCAGCGTTATTTGCTGTCTCAGGCGCGACTACCCCTTCTATGTTACCTTTTCCAAATGTTTCAGGCTTCTTTGAAGTTTGTTTAGCCAAACCATACGCCATCAAAGAAGCTGGAGTTGCTCCTGCTGCTGGAAGCATACCAACAAAAAAGCCTAAAAATGAACCTAGAGACATCGTTTTTGTGTAACGCCTCATGGTTTTTAAACCTGAAATTACATCTTTAAAGGTAATTTTAGCATTGCTTACGGTTGGATTAGATTTTGACGTCTCTATTGTATACAGCACTTCACCAATGCCATATACGCCAATGGCTAAAACCAAAAAGGAAACTCCAGAGTAAAACCCAGGCAAGTCACCAAATATCAATCGCGGTTGGCCTGAAATCAAATCCAGGCCTACTGTAGAAAGAACAAGACCCAAGCAAATCATAATAATAGTTTTCAGTATATCGTCACCGCCCAAGCCGACAAATGTAGTAAAAGCGAGAAGAACTAGAGCAAATTCCTCCGCAGGACCAAATGCAAGAGCAACATCTGCTAATGGGACAGCAAATAATGTGAATAAAATCACGGCGACAGTTCCACCGACAAAAGATGCGAAAGCTGCAGCAATTAAGGCTAAAGCAGCCTCCCCTTTTTGTGCCATTGGTCGTCCATCAAACGTGGTGGCTACTGCTGTAGAAGCACCCGGTATTCCTAATAGAATGGAGGAAATTGCTCCGCCATACATCGCTCCATAATATATTGCAGCTAGTAAAATTATTGCAGAAGCAGGAGGCACTATAAAAGTTAATGGAAGAACGATAGCAACGCCATTTACTGAACCTAAACCCGGCATTGCTCCAATAAAGAGACCCGCAGTAACGCCAAGGATAACTATCATCAAGTTGAAAGGTGATAGTGAAGTTGCAAAACCATCAGATAAAAGTGTCAAGAGATCCATTTTCTTACAGTCCTAAAAAAACATTGCATATAAAGGCAAAAACAAAGGCTCACTGACCCCTTTGGGCAACATTATCTTCAGCGTGACTTCAAAAAAGAAAAACATAATTATTGGAGTTAAAACGGAAATCGCGACAGATAACTTAAGCGAGTGTTTTCCAACAAATTTCAGATACCAAAATAGGAATAGAAATACTGCTAGATGAGCACCAATCATCGATGTCAGAAATACTGTAAACACTAAGCCAACTGAAACGAGGAAAATTGGCTTAACCATGGACATATCAAAAGCAAATCTTTGGAATTTACTTCCAGAAGTACTACGCCAGAATACCCCTGCAGCACATAGCAGCATGACCAAAGATAGCCAAAAAGGGAATGCTCCGCCACCAGGACCACCTTCTAGTCCATTCCAGCCTATTGGAAGTGATACTGCGTGCCACATAAAGTAAAGCGCGCTTATCATTATAAGAGAGGCGATTATCCTATCGGCATTAATCATAACATCACTCACATGTGGATTTTATTCAGTCTCCGTGCGCGTAAAATAAACACGCACGGAGTTTGGATGACTTAGGGGTAGTCTACTCGCTAGAAGCAAGAATTTGCTTGTGCTTCGCGCGTTCGTCCAAGAAGTAATCCTGCAATTCACTTCCAGTGATCATATCTGCCACTAGAGCTTTTTCTTTTGCATAAGTCTGCCACTCTTCGGTTGCAGCTAACTTCTCAAATAGTTCTGTGTAATAATCAACAGCAGCTGTAGGCATACCCTTTGGAGCGACGAATGATCTCTGCATCCAATAAACTATTTCATGACCAAGCTCTTTTGCAGTTGGAACATCTGGGAAAACATCTAGACGATCTGGCGTAAAAGCAACAATCGGACGTACTTTACCAGCTTTCCAGAAACCCATTTGCTCAGCAGGATTATTCACAGTCGAGTCGATATGGTTACCTACCAAGTTTTTAGCAACAGTTCCGCCGCCTTTAAATGGAACATAAGTATGCTTTATCCCAAATTCTTTCTCAAGCATTGCTGTGACAAGACTATCTTCTTGTCCTGTACCAGTACCGCCCATTTTCCAATTTCCACCAGCAGCTGAAACAGCAGCTACATAATCATCTAATGTTTTGATGTCAGAGTCTGCGTTAACCCATAATACAAATGTATCCATAGCCATACGAGCTAGAGGGTTAAACTCAGCTATATCAACACCAATATCATTTCTTAATGGTGTTGTGTAATAACTGTTGAGGGTAGCCATCACAGTGTGTGCATCACCTTCTTGATCTTTCAAGAATCTTAGTGCTTCAGCGCCAGAACCACCACCTTTATTAACTGGAAGTATTGGCATATTAGCTAGATTTTCTTTTTGAATGATTGACTGAAACAAACGTGCGATTCTATCCGCACCGCCACCTTGGCCTGCCATTATAACCATTGTGATAGGTTTTTGAGGCTGCCAATCTCCAGCAATAGCTGCATTAGCACCAAAAATCATTGATGTGCCAGCAACCAAACCCATAATTGAAGTTTTAAGACTTTTGTAAACCATGTTTAATTCTCCCACGATTAATTACTGTTAATAATGTTGAAGAATATGCGGTTCACCCCCCGTCATATTTCCGTACGCAATAATATATTATTTAAATTTACCTAGACGCAATAATATTAGTGTTAAAAAGTAAATTATGATTGACACTTTTTTACAAAATGTTAAAAAGTTAATATGGCAAAGATATTTATTGGCCCAAAGTTACGTCAATTACGAAAAAGTGCCGGACAAACACAATCTTATTTAGCTAATGAGTTAAAAGTAAGTCCGGCATATATTAATTTGATCGAAAACAATCAGCGAAGTATTTCGGTCGCTGTTCTGCTTGCTCTTTCAGATATTTATAAAATTGATGCCAAGGAACTGACATCTTCTAATGAATTCGAAGCACTCAATGAAATCCGAGCAATCGTAAAAGATCCTATTTTTGCTGGTCAACAACCTGATCTGCAAGAAATAAGAGCCGCTATTGAAAACGCTCCGAATCTCGTTAGTCAATTTGTGGACCTCTATAACGCCTATCAAAAGCTCGCGGAGCACACCCAAAAAACAGGTAATACAATAACTGATGTTGAAACCTTAGGTAACTCACAAGAAAGTTCCATTTATTCATTCTTACAAAAACACTCAAATCATTTTTCCACTCTCGAGGATAAAGCTCAAGAAATTCGCTCCATCATTGGAGGGCCGCAGGATGATATTTACGCAC
>LUMQ01000402.1_pt1 | contig 17546 bp, 14 predicted proteins | sample 729621 | NCBI WGS metagenome assembly LUMQ01 (sample SAMN03860259, study PRJNA289734) | marine metagenome | biome: seawater column; feature: ocean; material: water; isolation source: Red Sea water column Station 12 - depth 25m | place: Saudi Arabia: Red Sea | collected 2011-10-15 | depth 25 m | reverse complement strand
TCCAACTATTGCTTATAGAAGATCATGTGCACATGGAGTTTGTGGTTCTTGCGCAATGAATATGGATGGAAAAAATGGTTTAGCTTGCACTAAACCTCATTCAGAGATTAAAGGAGATATTAATATTTATCCTCTCCCTCATTTAAAAGTATTAAAAGATCTCATTGGAGATTTAAGTACACTTTATAAACAATATGAGTCTGTGGAACCTTGGCTAAAAAATTCAAAAGATTCTAGCAAAACTGAGAACTTACAATCCAAAGAAGATAGAGCTAAACTTGATGGACTTTATGAATGTATTATGTGCGCATGCTGTTCCACGTCATGCCCTAGTTATTGGTGGAACGGAGATAAATATCTTGGTCCAGCTGTTTTACTTCAAGCCTATAGGTGGATAATAGACTCAAGAGATGAAGATAGAAAAGCAAGATTAAAAAAAGTAGCTGACGAACTAAAACTATATAGGTGCCATACAATCATGAACTGTACAAATGCTTGTCCAAAGGGTCTTAATCCAGCAAAAGCTATAGCATCTATCAAAAAAATGCTTGCAACAAGCTAATTAGTTAATTAAATAATTTTGTCGATGAATTTAATACAACATTACGTAAATGGTAAAATTTTTCCTGGTTCATCCAAAAGAAGCGGAAAAGTTTTTAATCCCGCAACAGGATCACAAGAAAGCGAAGTCTCACTTGGAACAAAAAATGACTTAGACCAAGCTGTTGATATAGCATCAAAAGCCTTTGAAACATGGTCACTAAAACCACCAATACAAAGAGCAAGAGTCATGTTTAAATTTAAAGAATTGATAGAAAAAAATTCAGATGAACTGACAAAATTAATCGTTTCTGAACATGGTAAGGTTTACGAGGATGCGAAAGGTTCACTGACAAGAGGTTTAGAGATAGTTGAGTTTGCCTGCGGTATACCTCAAATGTTAAAAGGGGAATTTACAGAAAATGTTGGCACTGAGATTGACAGCTGGTCAATTAGACAGCCACTTGGTGTTTGTGCAGGTATAACCCCATTTAATTTTCCAGCTATGGTACCAATGTGGATGTTTCCGATGGCTATCGCATGTGGAAATACATTTATTTTAAAACCGTCAGAGAAAGATCCTTCATGTTCAATAAAGTTAGCAGAGCTATTTTCAGAAGCTGGTTTACCTGATGGAGTTCTTAATGTTGTCAATGGAGATAAAGAGGTAGTTGATGCAATTTTAACAAATAAAAAAATTCAAGCAGTAAGTTTTGTTGGATCGACTCCAATAGCAAAATATATTTACGAAAATGCTGCAAAAAATGAAAAAAGGGTACAAGCTTTAGGAGGTGCAAAAAATCATTGTGTTGTTATGCCTGACTGTGATTTAGATCAAGCTGTTAATGGATTAATGGGAGCAGCATACGGATCTGCAGGAGAAAGATGCATGGCCCAATCAGTAGCAGTTGCTGTTGGAAAAATTGGTGATGAATTAGTAGGAAAACTATCAAAAAAAGTCGAGGCTTTAAAAGTTGGTCCTGGAATGGATAAAAGTTCAGAGATGGGCCCTTTAGTTACAAAAGAACATCTTGAAAAAGTGAAAGGATATGTAGATTTAGGTGTGAAAGAGGGCGCTAAGTTAGTTGTGGATGGTAGAAATATAAAGTTACAAGGTTATGAAAAAGGATTTTTTATTGGAGGATGTTTATTTGATCATGTGAGTAAAGATATGAGAATTTACAAAGAAGAGATCTTCGGTCCAGTTTTATCAGTTGTAAGAGCTAAAGATTTTAACGAGGCAATTAATTTAATTAACGAACATGAATTTGGTAATGGAACAAGTATTTACACACGTGATGGTGATGTTGGAAGAACTTTTGCAAGCAAAATTAAAGTTGGCATGGTTGGTATAAATATACCTATACCTGTGCCAGTCGCATTCCACAGTTTTGGAGGATGGAAAAGATCACTTTTTGGAGATCAACACATGCATGGACCTGAGGGTGTAAGATTTTATACGAAATTAAAAACAATTACATCTAGGTGGCCTTCAGGTGTTAGATCAAACCCAGAGTTTATAATGCCAACAATGAAATAGAAAAATACTATGACCAAGATATCTTTAATTGGAGCAGGACAAATAGGAGGAACGCTAGCACATTTGATTGGCATAAAAGAGTTAGTAAATGAGTTAGTTTTGTTTGATGTGGCTAGTGGAATTGCTAAAGGCAAAGGTTTAGATATTGCTCAATCTTCGTCTGTTGATGGTTTTAATGTAAAATTTTCTGGCACGGACAACTACGAAGATATAAAAAATTCTGATGTCATAATAATTACAGCTGGTGTTCCAAGAAAACCAGGCATGAGCAGAGATGATCTATTAGGGATAAATTTAAAGATAATCAAACAAGTAGCCGAAGGTATAAAAAAAAATTCACCTAATGCATTTGTAATTTGTATAACAAATCCATTAGATGTGATGGTTATGGCTTTACAAAAGTTTTCTGGATTACCAGCTAATAAAGTTGTGGGGATGGCAGGAATATTAGATAGCTCAAGATATAAACTATTTTTATCATTAGAATTAAATGTACCGGTAAAAGACATAGAGGCGATGGTAATGGGTGGTCATGGAGATACTATGGTACCATTACCTAGGTTAACAAAAATATCTGGCAAACCTCTTTTAGATTTAGTTAAAGAAGGTAAAATTTCATCTGAAAAACTTGAGAGCATTAACCAAAGAACTAGAGATGGTGGAGCAGAGATAGTCAAGTATTTAGAAAAAGGATCAGCATTTTATGCTCCAGCGGCCTCAGGAGTTCAGATGGCAGAAGCTTATTTACAGGATAAAAAACTAACATTACCCTGTGCTGTCAAATTAGATGGTCAATATGGATTTAAAGATGTCTATGCGGGTGTTCCAGTAATAATTGGAAGCAAAGGTGTTGAAAAAATTGTGGAAATAGAATTAAACGATCAAGAAAAAAAAGAATTTATTCACTCAGTAGACTCAGTTAAGAAATTATGGGATGCCGCCACTAAAATAGATCCCGAATTAAAATAATGAATATTCACGAACATCAAGCAAAACAAATCTTAAAAAAATATGGTGCGAGTGTTCCAAAAGGTGAATTTGCTTTCACAGTAAACGAGTTAATTGAAAAAGCAAAAAAGATTAAGACTGAAAAATATGTTTTAAAAGCACAGATACACGCTGGAGGTAGGGGTAAAGCTGGAGGAGTCAAAATATTGAATAATATTGAGGAATTAACTGATGCTGCAAAAGAGATGTTGGGTAAAACTCTTATTACTCACCAGACTGGTCCAAATGGCAAAGAAGTAAAAAGACTTTATATTGAAGAGTCGTCTAAAATTAAGAAAGAATTTTACTTGTCTTGTCTTATTGATAGAGCAAGTTCAAAAATTGCATTTATTTCTAGTGATCAAGGAGGAATGGACATTGAAGAAGTAGCTAAAAAGAGTCCTGAAAAAATAATTACGACTAAAGTAGATTATCTTGAGGATATTGATGATGAAAATTGCAAAAAAATTATCAAAATTTTTAATCTAAAAGACAATACAATGTTACAAGGAATAAATTTAATTAAATCAATTTATAAAATGTTTATATCTACTGATGCAAACTTAGTTGAAATAAATCCTTTAATATTAACTGAAGATGATAATCTAATCTGTTTAGATGCTAAAATGAATTTTGATGATAATTCAATTTTTAGGCAACCAGAGATTCAAAGCTTAAGGGATTTAAATGAGGAAGATCCATCAGAAATTGAGGCAAGCAAACATGATTTAGCCTATATAAAATTAGATGGATCAATTGGCTGTATGGTAAATGGAGCAGGATTAGCAATGGCAACCATGGATATAATTAAATTGTTTGGGCAAGAGCCAGCAAATTTTTTAGATGTGGGTGGTGGAGCTTCAAAAGAAAAAGTTTCTGCAGCCTTTAAAATTATACTTTCAGATCCAAATGTTAAAGGAATATTAATAAATATTTTTGGAGGCATTATGAGATGCGATATTCTTGCTCAAGGAGTTGTTGAAGCAGCAAAAGAAATTAATATCAATGTACCACTTGTAGTTAGATTAGCTGGAACAAACTATAAAGAAGGTAAACTAATTTTAGATAACTCAGGGTTAAAAATAATTTCTGCATCAGATTTGTCAGATGCGGCTAGCAAAATTGTAAAAGCAATAAAATAATGTCTATTTTAGTAAATAAAGAAACTAAAGTAATTTGCCAAGGATTTACAGGATCCCATGGCACATTTCACTCTGAACAAGCTATTAAGTATGGAACTAATCTTGTAGGTGGTGTAACTCCCAAAAAAGGAGGCCAAGAACATTTGGGTAGACCAGTCTTTAATACTGTTAAAGAAGCTAAAGATAAAACTGGCGCGAATGCTTCAATGATTTATGTCCCAGCAAAGTTTGCTGCTGCTGCAATAATTGAGGCATTAGATGCATCTATAGAATTGATTGTTTGTATCACTGAGGGGATACCAATATTAGACATGTTAAAAGTTAAACAAAAATTATCAAAATCTAAATCAAGATTAATTGGTCCTAACTGCCCAGGTATTATTACACCTGATGAATGTAAAATTGGAATAATGCCAGGAAATATTCATAAAAAAGGAACAGTTGGAATAGTCTCAAGATCAGGTACATTAACTTACGAAGCAGTTGCTCAAACTACTGAAAATGGACTGGGCCAATCGACTTGTATAGGTATTGGAGGCGATCCAATTAATGGAACAAATTTTATTGATTGTCTTGATCTTTTTTTAAAAGACGATGATACAAAATCTATACTAATGATTGGGGAAATCGGTGGTTCTGCAGAGGAAGAAGCTGCAGAATTTATAAAAAGTCATTCTATCAAAAAGCCTATGGTTGGATTTATTGCAGGAGTTACAGCACCACCCGGTAGAAGAATGGGACATGCTGGAGCAATAATTTCTGGAGGCAAAGGTAGCGCAAAAGACAAAATAGAAACTATGGAAAAAGCAGGCATTACTATAGCTAATTCTCCTGCCGAGTTGGGCAAAACACTTGTAGATAAATTGTCTCTTTAAATAAAGGAACTTTGTATTATAAATAGTAAATATAAATGAGTTCCTCAAATAACTTAGAAAATAAAAATGCAACTTTTTTAAATAAATCCAACAGCGGATTTATTGAGGAAATGTATGTAAAATTTATAGAGGGAGATCCAAATTTACCTGAAAGTTGGAGGAGCTATTTTGAAAGTCTTAATGAAGATCTAGAAGTCATTTCCAAAGAAATTCAAGGACCAAATTGGAGTCCTAAAAAAATAAAAATTAATAGAAATAATTTAAACTATAAAAATAATGTCCCTACAGAAAATGTTAATGCAGATAAAAAAGTTTCAGATTCTATAAGAGCTATAACGCTAATAAGAGCTTACAGAACAAGAGGTCATTTGATTGCAAATTTAGATCCTTTGGGTTTAATGAAAAGAGAGTACTTACATGATTTACATCCAAAAGATCATGGTTTTACTGCAGATGATCTTGATAGGAAAATTTTCTTAGATAACTATATGGATATAGGACATGCAACAATTAAAGAAATAACAAATAATTTAAAAAAAATCTATTGCTCAACAATTGGTGCAGAATTTATGCATATTACAGATCCAGCTGAAAAAGTCTGGTTCAGAGAAAGGATGGAAAAAAAAGAAAATCAATTAAATTTTACTAGAAATGGAAAAATAGCAATTATGAATAAAATAATCCAAGCAGAAGGATTTGAAAAATTTTTGGCAAAAAAATATGTTGGAACTAAAAGATTTGGTCTAGATGGTGGCGAGTCCTTAATACCATCTTTAGAACAAATAATTAAACGAGGAGGTCAATTAGGTGCAAAAGAAATTAAAATTGGAATGCCTCATAGAGGAAGATTAAATGTTTTAGCAAATGTTTTACAAAAGTCTTATAAAAGAATTTTTAATGAATTTGCAGGTGAATTTTCAGCTACACATGATGACTCTACAGGTGATGTAAAATATCATTTAGGAGCATCTTCAGATAGAGAATTCGATGGAAATTCTGTTCACGTGAGTTTGACTGATAACCCATCACATTTAGAGGCAGTCAATCCCATAGTCCTCGGTCAAACTAGAGCAAAACAATTTTTTCATAAGGACGAAGAAAGAAAAAAAGTAATACCAGTTCTAATTCATGGAGATGCTGCGTTTGCTGGACAAGGTGTAGTAGCAGAATGTTTTGCTATGTCAGGTCTTAAAGGACATAATACCGGAGGAACCATTCACATAATCGTAAACAACCAAATTGGATTTACAACCAGCCCAAGGTTTGCAAGATCAAGTCCATATCCTTCTGATTTAGGAAAAGTTGTGGAGTCACCGATTTTACACTGCAATGGAGACGATCCAGAGTCTGTTGTTCATTGTGCAAAAATCGCAATAGAATTTAGGCAAAAATTTAATAAAGATGTTGTTATAGATATGATTTGTTATAGACGGTTTGGCCATAATGAAGGGGACGAACCTTCATTCACTCAGCCATTAATGTATAAAAAAATTAGGGCTCACCCAACTACACTAAATATTTATGGTAAAAAACTGGTTCAGGAGGGAACTTTATCTGAAAGTGAGTTTAATAAAATGAATACAGATTTTAAACAACTTTTGGAAAATCAGTTTAAAACTGCAAAAGATTATAAACCAAAATTAAATTGGTTTGAAGGAACATGGTCAAGATATCAACCAACTAAAGGTAAAGATAAAAAAGGAGTAACGGGAGTAAACAATGACAAAATTAAGAAAATATCAGAAAAAATAAACTCAATACCTTCAAAAATATTTGCTCATAAAACAATCGAAAGAGTTTTTTCTCAAAGAGCAAAAACAGTAGCTGAAGGAAAAAATATTGATTGGTCTACAGCAGAAAGCCTGGCTTTTGGTACTTTGTTAGAAGAAGGTTTTCCAGTAAGGTTAGTCGGACAGGACTCAGGCAGAGGTACATTTAGTCAAAGACATTCAGTAATTAGGAACCAAAATGATAATTCAAGATATATTCCGTTAAATAACATTTCAAATAATCAAAAAAAATATGAAATAGTCGACAGTCTGTTGTCCGAATTGGCAGTTCTAGGTTTTGAATATGGTTATAGTTTGGTTGAACCAGAAACACTAACTATATGGGAAGCACAATTTGGAGATTTTGCAAATGGAGCACAAGTAGTTATAGATCAATTTATTGCATCAGGAGAGAGAAAGTGGTCAAGGGCCTCGGGACTTGTAATGCTTTTGCCCCATGGATATGAAGGACAAGGCCCAGAACATTCATCTGCAAGATTGGAGCGTTTTTTACAATTATGTGCCCAAGAAAATATTCAGGTTATGAATTGTACAACACCCGCTAACTATTTTCACGCTTTAAGAAGACAAATTCACAGGGAATTTAGAAAACCATTAGTTATTATGACACCTAAGTCTTTGCTGAGACATAAATATTGTGTGTCAAATTTAGATGATTTTAATAAATCTAATTCTTTTCATAGAGTATTAGAAGACCATGCTTTAATCAAAAATTCTAAATTTGTAAAAATTAAAAAAGCTAAAAAAGTCAGAAAAGTTATAATTTGCTCAGGTAAAATTTATTTTGATCTACTTGAAGCAAGAGAAAAAAATAAGGTTGACGATGTAATTTTTGTTAGAATTGAAGAATTATATCCATTCCCAGTAAAATCTTTAACTAAAGCCATTAAACCATATGTCTCAAATTCTCAGTTTTTTTGGTGCCAGGAGGAGCCTAAAAATATGGGCGCATGGTCATCTGTAAGAGATTATATTCAATGGACTTTGGATAATTTAGGAGTTAAAAAGAAATTAGATTATATTGGCAGAAAAGCTGCGGCATCGCCTGCTACTGGATATGCTAATAGACATGCTAAACAACAAAAAGAAATTTTAGATAAAGTATTTAAATAGATGTCAGAAAAAATAGTTGTTCCTGTCCTTGGAGAGAGCATAACCGAAGCTACAGTTGCAAAATGGCTTAAAAGCAAAGGCGATAGCGTTGAAGTAGATGAACCCATTGTTGAGCTAGAAACTGACAAAGTAAATTTAGAAGTACCCTCACCATCTGGAGGGATCTTAGGAGAAATAAATTTTGAAGCAGGATCTACTGTTGAAGTTGGAGCAACGTTAGGGTCTATCATGGGAGGTCAATCAGCGTCTAAAAACGATAAAATTGAAAAAATAAAAGCTACGACCAAACCACCAGAAAATATTAATGACAACATAATTAAATTGGATGAAGAAAGAGACACCAAACTCTTTGACAATAATAACGAAGAAGAAAATTTAAAAATTCAACCTAAACAAGGGACAAATCAAGAACCTGAAGAAGAGGCACTTGTTTTAACTGAAGAAGTAAAAAGTGATGAAAAAGTTAAATCAGGGAAAGAAAAAGTTATGTCACCTGCAGTTAGAAAAATAGTAAATGAGAATAATATAAATATAGAAGAAATTAAGGGATCAGGTAAAGACGGGATGATTCTTAAAGGAGACTTACTAAGTTTAATGGGTGTTAAACCTGCTCCATCAGAAAGAAAATTAAAATTTGGAGAGGAAGAAAAGATTAAAATGTCCAGGCTAAGAATGACAATTGCAAAAAGATTAAAACAATCCCAAGAAAATGCAGCTATGCTTACTACTTTTAACGAAGTAGATATGACAAATATCATGAATATGAGAAAAGAAAATCAGGTGGATTTTCAGCAAAAATTCAAAATTAAACTGGGGATCATGTCGTTTTTTGTTAAAGCTTGCGTAGTTGGGCTTAAGTTATATCCAGCAATCAATGCAGAAGTAGAAAGCGAGAACATAATTTACAAAAATTATTACAATATCAGCTTTGCGGTTGGAACAGATAAAGGATTGGTGGTGCCAGTTTTAAAGAATGCAGATGAAATGTCATTTGCAGACATAGAGATGAATATAAAAACTCTATCTGATAAGGCTAGAGATGGAAAAATTACAATTGAAGACCTACAAGGTGGAACATTCACAATTAGTAACGGGGGCGTATATGGTTCTATGTTATCTACTCCAATTTTAAATTTACCCCAATCAGGTGTTTTGGGTATGCATAATATTGTTAGTAGACCATATGTAATTAATAATGAAATTAAAATTAGACCAATTATGTATTTAGCATTATCTTATGATCATCGTATAATTGACGGAAAAGAGGCAGTTTCATTTTTAAAAACTGTTAAAGAAAATTTGGAGGAACCAAGAAGATTATTTTTAAACTTATAAAGCTATGTCTGAAAAATTTGATGCAATTGTTATAGGTGGTGGCCCAGGTGGATATGTTTGCGCAATAAGGCTTGCTCAATTAGGAAAAAAAACCGCATGTGTAGAATATAGGGGCACTTTAGGCGGAACGTGTTTAAATATTGGATGTATCCCCTCAAAAAATTTATTGAACCTTTCTGAAAATTTTCAAAAAGCAAAAAATTTTTCAAAAGTAGGAATCGAGATAAGTGATATTAAATTAAATCTTGATAAAATGATGAAAAATAAAGATAAAGCGGTAACTGTATTAACTAAAGGAGTAGAGTTTTTATTTAAAAAAAATAAGGTTTCTTATTTCAAAGGTTTTGGAAGCTTTGTTTCGGACAAAAAAATAAAAATCAAAGGTTCCGACGGCAAAGAGTCAGAAATTGAAGGGGAAAATATAATTATAGCTACAGGCTCAGAGCCCTCTAAAATGCCAAATATTAACTTTGATGAGGAAAGAATTGTATCTTCAACAGGCGCTCTTTCTTTAAAAAAAGTTCCTAAAAAAATGATTGTAATCGGTGGTGGATACATTGGACTAGAAATGGGTTCTGTTTGGTCAAGATTAGGTTCTGAGGTTCATGTAATTGAATTTTTAGATCACATAACACCTGGAATGGATAAAGAAATTTCAAATGAATTTATGAAAATTTTAAAAAAACAAAACATAAAATTTCATATGAGTACGAAAGTAGAGAAAATTACAAAAAAAGGAGAAAATGTAGAGATAGAGACTTCAAATAGTAAGGGAGAAAAAAGCTCTCATGATTGTGATGTTGCTTTAATTTCAATAGGTAGAAAGGCATTCACAGATAACCTAAATTTAGAGAAAATAAAATTAAAAACTGACGAAAAAGGTAGAGTTAAAGTAGATAAAAATTTTAAGACAGACAAAAAAAATATTTTTGCTATAGGCGATGTAATTCAAGGACCGATGTTAGCGCATAAGGCTGAAGAAGAAGGTATTGCAGTGGCAGAAATTATTGCAGGCCAATCTGGACATGTAAATTATGATTTAATTCCTGGAGTTATTTATACTTCTCCAGAAGTAGCAACTATCGGAAAAACAGAGGAACAATTAAAAAAACAAAATATAAGTTATAAAATAGGAAAGTTTCCATTCATGGCAAACTCTAGAGCCAAGGCAATTGATGAGCCCGAAGGTTTTGTAAAAATTTTAGCTGATAACTCAACTGACAAAGTGTTAGGGGTACATATTATAGGTCCCCATGCTGGTGAAATGATTGCAGAAATGGCAGTTGCGATGGAATTTGGTGCAAGTTCTGAGGACATTGCAAGGACTTGTCATGCGCATCCTACATTTTCTGAGGCAATTAAAGAAGCTGCATTATCAGTAGATAAAAGACAGATTCATTCGTAATATATATCATATATTACAAATGAAGTTTCCAGTTCTTATCCCAAATATATTTGATCATCCATTTACATACACTTCTGACATAAATCTTAAGGTAGGCGACTATGTTGAAGTCCCTTTTGGTAAAAAAAAAGTTAATGGCATTGTCTGGAACGAGTTTGAACAAGATCAATCAAAAAGATTTAAATTAAAAAAAATATTGAGGAAATTAGATGTTAACCCATTAAAAAAAACAACAATAGACTTCTTAAATTGGTTTTCAAAAGTGTTAATGTGCTTCAAGGCACAACAGGTTCAGGAAAAACATTAGTTTATTTCAATCTTATTAAAAATAAAATTAAACGAAATAAACAGGCACTTATACTATTACCTGAAATAGGTTTAACAGGAGAATTCGAAAAAAAATTTTTAGATTTTTTTGGTTTTAAACCAGCTATATGGCACTCTAGTGTGACACCAAAAAATAAAAAAATCATATGGAATGGTTTAAGCAATGGAAATATTAAAGCTATAATTGGTGCAAGATCATCCCTTTTTTTGCCTTTCAAAAATTTAGGGATAGTTATTGTTGATGAGGAACACGACCAATCTTTTAAACAAGATGAGGGAGTGGCTTATAATGCAAGAGACATGGCTATATCAAGAGCCTCCTATGAAAACATTCCAGTAAACTTAATTTCTGCCGTTCCTTCAATTGAAACATACAACAACATAACAAAAGGAAAGTATTTCTCTCATCGAATTTTAAAAAGATATAAAAATGCAAGGCTACCTGAATATGAGTTAATTGATTTAACGAAAGAAAAAAGAATTAAAAATAGTTTGTTTTCTGAAAAAATTATTGACAAAGTTAAAAATCATTTGAAACAAAATGACCAAGTATTATTCTTTGTTAATCGAAGAGGATACTCTCCTTTTGTTATTTGTAAAAAATGTTTAAAAAATTTCACTTGTCCAAAGTGTTCTATTAATCTCGTTTATCATAAAAAAATAAACAAGATTTTATGTCACTATTGTGGGTATAAAAAAAACTTAGAAACAATTTGTAAACTTGATAATGAAAAATGTGAATTTATTTATAGTGGTTTGGGTGTTGAAAAAATATTAGAGGAAGTAAAAAAAAATTTTCCTGGAAAAAAAACTGTAATTTTTTCAAGTGATACAATTAATAAAAAAAATTCACAAGTTGAAATACAAAGAATTATTGATAATGAAACTAAAATTTTAATAGGAACCCAATTAATATCAAAAGGATTTCATTTTCCAAATTTAAATTGCATAGTAATACTTGATTTAGATTTAGCCTCACGAGGTTTCGACATAAGAAGTGTGGAAAAAACTGTACAACTATATCATCAATTGTCAGGGCGTGCCGGGAGAGAAGGCAAGCCATCAAAAGTATATTTTCAAACAATTAATAAAAAAAATAATGTGATATCTCAAATTATTAATCCTGACCCATATATATTTTTAGAAAATGAACTTGAGTTGAGGAAAAAATTTAAATTACCACCCTTTGAAAGATTTGTTTCAATTATAATAAGTTGTAAAGATGCCTCTATGTCAGAAAAGATTGCATATAACCTTGTTATATCACTTAAAAAAAAAACAGATGGGAATATATTAGGTCCTGTAAATGCACCAATTTATAAAATTAGAGGCAAATATAGAAACAGAATACTTATTAGATCGAGTAAAAATATAAATATTCAAAGACAGATACTAAATACTATTAAAAATTTTAAACTACCGCCTCAAATAAAACTTTCAGTTGATGTTGATCCAATAAACTTCAATTAACATAGAAAAAAAATGTATTTTTTTTAACCTCTAGCTTGATCGTATCTAGGCTATATGCTAATTAATTCAAAAATTTAACGATCTAATTATATTAACTTGAAAAAAATCACTTAAAATGTCCTTTAACAGTTACTCAAAAGCTTTGTATGAATTATCCATTGAGTCTAATGTTATGGATGAAATTGAACACCAATCAAAATCAATTTTAAAAGCTTTGGAAACAATAAAAGAATTTAATGCTTTTATCAAAAACCCTCTTTTTAAACAAAATGATCATGTTGAAATGCTAAATGATCTTTCAAAGAAATTTAACTTTAACCCAATACTAAATAAATTCTTAAATTTTTTGGTTAGCAAGCGCAGACTCTTTTATTTAGATAAAATTTTAAAGGATTTTGTTTCATATTGTTCATTTAAACGAGGTGAAGTGGATGCAAAATTAATATCTGCCAAAGAACTTAAAGATGATGAGGTAGAAAAAATCAAAAAAGATCTGTTCGCTAAGTTTGGATCAAAAATTAATTTAGATTATAAAGTAGACAAAGATCTTATTTCAGGATTAATCATTCAAGTTGGAAGTATTATGATTGATAATTCTATGAAAAATAAACTTAAACAAATTAAATCAAAGATGATTGAGGTATAAATGGATATAAATCCTTCAGAAGTAACAAAAATATTAAAAGAACAAATCAAAAAATTTGGAGACAAGTCTGAGGTTACTGAAATTGGACAAGTTTTATCTGTTGGTGACGGCATAGCCAGAATATATGGTCTGGATAATGTTCAAGCTGGAGAGATGGTTGAATTCTCTGATGGTTCAAAGGGAATGGCTTTAAACCTTGAAAGTGATAACGTTGGCGTAGTTATTTTTGGTGATGACAGAGCTATTAAAGAAGGAGATACAGTAAAAAGAACTGGATCAATTGTTGATGTTCCAGTCGGCAAACAATTATTAGGAAGAGTAGTTGATGGGTTAGGAAACCCAATAGATGGTAAAGCTAATCTCGAAAAAAATTTAGAAAGAAGAAGAGTGGAAGTAAAAGCACCAGGTATTATACCGAGACAATCGGTAGGTGAACCAATGCAAACTGGTTTAAAATCGATAGATAGTTTAATTCCAATTGGTAGAGGCCAAAGAGAATTAATCATAGGAGATAGACAAACTGGAAAAACTGCAGTCGCAATCGATACAATTATTAATCAAAAAAAAATTAATGAATCAGAAGATGAAAGCAAAAAACTTTATTGTATTTATGTCGCTATAGGCCAAAAAAGATCTACGGTTGCACAAATTGTAAAGACATTAGAGGATGCAGGAGCTATGGATTATACGACTATAGTTTCGGCAACAGCTTCAGATTCTGCTCCTTTACAATTCTTAGCACCTTATACTGGTTGTGCTATGGGAGAATATTTTAGAGATAATGGAATGCATGCACTCATAATTTATGATGACTTATCAAAACAAGCAGTAGCCTACCGTCAGATGTCTCTATTACTTAGAAGACCTCCAGGTAGAGAAGCTTATCCAGGTGATGTCTTTTATTTACACAGCAGACTTCTAGAGAGAGCAGCGAAATTAAGTGACGCCAATGGTGGAGGCTCATTAACAGCATTACCTGTTATAGAGACACAAGCGGGGGATGTTTCTGCATATATTCCAACTAATGTAATTTCTATTACAGACGGGCAAATTTTTTTAGAAACAGAATTGTTTAATCAAGGAATTAGACCAGCGGTTAATGTTGGGTTGTCTGTTTCGCGAGTTGGATCAGCCGCTCAAACTAAAGCGATGAAAAAAGTTGCAGGTTCAATTAAATTAGAGTTGGCTCAATATAGAGAAATGGCAGCATTTGCTCAATTTGGTTCTGATTTAGATGCCTCAACTCAAAAATTATTAAATAGAGGATCAAAATTAACAGAATTATTAAAGCAAAAACAATATTCACCAATGACTGTTGCAGCTCTGGAAAGCTTGATGAAGATATAGAAAAAAAATTAGCATCTCTGATAAATGATTTAAAAGAAAAGTTTAAAAATGCCTAGTTTAGATGATTTAAGAAAAAGAATTACGAGTGTTAAATCGACCCAAAAAATTACTAAAGCGATGAAAATGGTTGCCGCTGCTAAATTACGAAAAGCTCAAGAAAACGCTGAAAAAGGCAGACCTTATTCTGAAAAAATGAATAATATTATATTAAATCTTTCAGCTGGTGTCAGTGATCCTCAGTCAGCACCAAAATTATTAGTTGGTACAGGAAAAGAGGATGTTCATTTATGTGTCGTTTTAACTTCTGATAGAGGATTATGTGGTGGATTTAACAGCAATATAATAAAAAAAGCAAAAAACTATTTTGAAAAAATTCAAAAAGAAGGAAAATCTCTTAAAATCATAACTGTTGGCTCAAAAGGATATGATCAACTAAAAAGACAGTATGGTAACAGTATAATTGAAAATATTTCATTTAAAGAGTCAAAAAATATTAATTATTTTGATGCAGCTAAGGTTGGCAATTTAATAATTGAAAAATTTCAAAATGAAGAATTTGACTTTTGTACAATATTTTTCAATAAATTTAAAAATGTTATATCTCAAATACCCCAAGCACAACAAATAATACCTCTTGAAAATGAAAATAAAGATAAAGATGAAAAACTTGAATCTAATTACGAGTTTGAACCTGATGAAGACGAAATTCTAAGTAACTTACTACCTAAAAATATTTCAACTCAAATATTTAAAGCCATGTTGGAAAATTCAGCAAGTGAACAAGGGTCAAGGATGACAGCAATGGACAATGCGACAAGAAACGCTGGAGATTTAGTTGATAAACTAACTATTCAGTATAATAGAAGTCGTCAAGCTGCTATTACAAAGGAGTTAATTGAAATAATATCGGGAGCGGAAAGTTTATAATATGAGCAAAAAAGGAATAATTACTCAGGTTATAGGAGCTGTAGTAGACGTAAAATTTGATGGTGCATTACCAGAAATACTCACAGCCTTGCAATGTGATAATGGTGGAAATAAATTAATCTTAGAGGTAGCACAACACTTAGGAGAGTCTAGTGTAAGAACTATTGCGATGGATAGCACAGAAGGACTAAAACGTGGAGACGAAGCTCTAGATACGGGCGCTCCGATCCAAGTTCCAGTAGGCCCTGAAACTCTCGGCAGAATTATCAATGTTATTGGTGAGCCAATTGATGAAAAAGGTGATGTAAAAACTAAAGAAAGTTGGCCAATTCATAGACAAGCTCCAACTTTCAACGATCAATCAACTGAAACAGAAATTTTAGTAACTGGTATAAAAGTCATCGACCTATTAGCCCCTTATGCAAAAGGGGGGAAAATTGGTTTATTTGGAGGAGCTGGTGTTGGAAAAACTGTGATAATAATGGAGTTAATTAATAATATAGCAAAAGCGCATGGAGGCTTTTCAGTTTTTGCTGGCGTTGGTGAAAGAACTAGAGAAGGTAATGATCTTTACCATGAGATGATAGAGTCTGGAGTAATTAAACCAGAGGGGAAAGGTTCAAAGGCTGCTTTGGTTTATGGACAGATGAATGAACCACCAGGCGCAAGAGCAAGGGTAGCTCTTACTGGTTTGACAGTAGCAGAATATTTTAGGGATCAAGAGGGTCAAGATGTATTATTTTTCGTAGATAATATTTTTAGATTTACTCAAGCAGGCTCAGAAGTATCAGCTTTACTTGGTAGAATTCCTTCTGCGGTTGGATACCAACCAACTTTAGCAACGGATATGGGAAATTTACAAGAGAGAATTACAACAACTAATAAAGGCTCGATAACTTCTGTTCAAGCAATTTATGTTCCCGCAGACGATTTAACAGATCCTGCGCCAGCTACATCATTTTCTCACTTAGATGCAACAACCGTATTATCAAGACAAATAGCAGAGCTTGGAATTTACCCAGCAGTAGATCCTTTAGACTCAACATCAAGAATACTTGATCCAAGAATTGTCGGAGAAGAACACTATAGAGTTGCAAGATCCGTTCAAAAAATTTTACAAACATATAAATCTTTACAAGACATAATAGCAATTCTAGGAATGGACGAGCTATCAGAAGAAGATAAATTGACAGTAGCAAGAGCAAGAAAAATTCAAAGATTTTTATCTCAACCGTTTTTCGTAGCGGAAGTCTTTACTGGTTCTCCAGGAAAACTTGTCGATTTAGACTCAACTATCAAAGGATTTGATGCAATTTGTAAAGGTGAATATGATCATTTACCTGAGGCAGCTTTTTATATGGTTGGCACAATCGAAGAGGCGGTTCAAAAAGCTGAAAAAATGGCTAAGGAAGCAGCAGCCTAAATGGACCAATTTAATTTGGAAATCATAAGTCCAGAAAAATCTTTTTTAACAAAAAGTGATACTGAGGAAGTAGTTATCCCGGCTATTGAAGGATATATGGGTATATTAAAAGATCATATTCCTTTAATTTCTTTCTTAAAACCAGGAATTATTGACGTAAAATCTAAAAATGAAACTTTAAATTATTATGTAGATGATGGAATTGTCGAATTTAAAGATAATACTTTGTCGATACTAACAAGTAATATTTTTGACTTAAAAGAAATGGATAAAAATAAATTGGATAAAATTGTGAAGGATGCGGAGGAGGGTTTAAAAAAAGAAAATATTAAAGATCATGAACGATATATATTAGATCAGAAAATTGAGGTTTTAAATTCTATAAAGTCTAATTAAAAATAATTTTTTTAACTTCGCTTTTTAAATTTTTGTATACATCAGTTTTAAAGTCAACAACCCATTTAGTAATTTCATCCAAGTCAATCCATCTCCACTCCGAAAACTCTGGTTTTTTCGTTTTAATATTGATCTCTGTATCCTCACCTTTAAATCTCATACAAAACCATTTTTGCTTTTGTCCTTTGTATTTACCTCTCCATATTATCCCAAGAAGATTTTCAGGTAAAAAATACGTTTGATAACCTTCAATCTCTTTTATTAAATCAACATTTTTTACACC
>LUMQ01000874.1_pt2 | contig 17760 bp, 21 predicted proteins | sample 729621 | NCBI WGS metagenome assembly LUMQ01 (sample SAMN03860259, study PRJNA289734) | marine metagenome | biome: seawater column; feature: ocean; material: water; isolation source: Red Sea water column Station 12 - depth 25m | place: Saudi Arabia: Red Sea | collected 2011-10-15 | depth 25 m | reverse complement strand
TAGAATTTTTCATGATAATCCAAATATTGTAATGCCTCCGCCCGAATCAAATTTAGTATTAAGTGATTATGAAAAAGAGATATTAAATAAATGGATATTGCAAGGCGGTAAATGGAAAAAACATTGGTCTTATATTAAACCTATCAAACCTAAGATACCAGCTGTAAAAAACAAGAGCTGGATAAATAATGATATTGATTATTTCACTCTTAAAAATATTGAAGCTAATGGACTTAATATTTCGTCGTTGCTAAAAGTGAACATAACTTTTGTTAATACTTCGGTGTTTAATTCTTGGCTAAGATCAAACATATTTTTAAGTTCTAGCAACCCAGGCATGGTAATTGTATAGTCTAACCTCATCTGTCTTGGATTGGTTGCCGCTGACAGTCCTTCTTTAAAATTACGTAACCATTGTGTGTAATCTAAACCATCTCTGATATATTCTGCTACTTCACCAGTACCATCCATGGATGCACACACTTGCCAGTCATTGAAATATTTTAATAGGTCAAAAAGATTTGAATTTCTAAACGATGTCCGACTCAGATTTGTGTTGTATCTAACATAAACTTCTTCAGAAAATCCCAGTTCAATGATTCGCTCCATTGCTTTCCAATGCATATCCCACATTAGTGGCTCTCCGCCACACCAGTAAATTTCCCTAATTTGTTTGGTTTCAATTGAATCAACAAACTCCTGTACTACCTGCTTGTCTTGAAATGTTTTTATTTGCTCACGTAAAGGTGATGCCATCCAGGGAGAGTCTTCTTTTTTCCAAGTTTTATATTTCCTTGATTCTGCCTCCCAACTCGAACTTAACATGTCACCACACATTCTACATTTGAAATTACACAAATTATTAAATCTATAATCAAAACTTATAGTTTGCATTGTGGTGGCACCCGTATGGTCTGTTTTAGCAAATGCTTCGTCTATCCTATCTGCAAATAATTTGTTCCAATATGATCTATACACTTCTGTGTTTAAAAGTTTATGGTCACATACTTCACACTCCGGCAGTGCTTCTCCTGCCATCATACGTAGTCTGACAGATTTCATATGATCCGAATTCCAGTGCTCTTTCAGTGTTGATGGTTTGTATTCTTTGGCATCATTACCTGTGTCTATGTATTGTTTGAAACTCTGTGCCGGCTCACGAGAAGCACAACACATACGCCTTTCTGTCTGTGGGGAAAGGTATGTGTGTGTCCAAGGCGCCATACAAAACGTTTTGTTTCCATCCTTTGGTTTGATCCTTCTGTCCATCTTAGATACAATGCCATTTCTTGGCCATCTCTCATCCGCTGTTGGAAACCTATCTGCCATTTTCTATCTCCAGTGTATCGGCCATTTCGTGATTTACTTTTGAATGACCCTTTTCATCCTCTCTGACTGCGATAACAACATCTTTCAACCTCGCATCTGCTGACAAGCCATAGTATTTTATTGCTATGTTTGGCGCTGGTATGTTATCAATTTTTCCGAGTTCAACACTGCTTGTTCCTCGAAATATCCAACCATCCTGTGTGCGACCTTAGGAAAAAATATGTAAAGAAACATATAGAAGTGCCAGAACAAAAACTGTGCTGTGATAATCATCCATCTTTCCAACCAATTTGGTTTTGCAATTTCAATAAAAATCATGAGATGCATACGCTCATTCTCGGCCTCTTCTAGAAGTGTTTTGATCCAACCTCTGTCATCTGGTTTCATTTTTCTTAAACTACGTAAATGATTCCACATGCCGGCCACCATGCCAGGCACGCCTGCAACAGTTTCTAAGACAACCGCCCTATGTCCGTAACGCTTGGCGAAGAAAGTATCAGCGAACCAACGCAAACGCATAGTGAACCACAACGCACATTTATCTCCAAAATTTTTAGGCCTCCTGTGTTTCATATAACTCCTTTAATTCTGGAAATACTTCTAGCATGTTTTCAGCACGAATAACGTCTAGTTTTTTCATTGAATCTTTAAATTGCCCTAAATCTTTTGAGTTGTCACGCCTCATCATGTAATCTAGGCCAGACTCATAGCCTTTGGTTGCCCTTGTCAAACTATCTAATGGACGTAACCATTCTAGATGTTTCTGATATTTTTCTTTTACTTTTTCTTTGTAAGACTCTGGCAAAAGATCGATCCTCTGCGGATAAGGATATTGTAATAGATTAAAGTTGAAATCCTGCGGTTTCAATAATCCTTGTTCAACCCAGTTCCTATGAAAATCTGGTATGTGTAATGCATTGATCAGTCCAACTGTGGAACTGATATAAAAATCAACCTGTGGGCAAACTTCCAACATTCTCTTTCTGTTGGCAACGACATCGTCCCATTTTGTGCCTTTACGCATTAACTCACCTCTGGCACCTTCCGCATCGAGACTGGCTCCAATTGACACTGAATCAAATTTATTCCATAATTCTAATACATCTATATCTTTAAACTTTGTTCTAGTGAAATTGGTGTTGTATATCAATCTCACATGGTACATTTTTCTTTTGTCTAACTCTTTCAAAATCCTGTAGTGTTCTTCCATAATAATAGGCTCGCCGCCCGCGAAATAGAATTGTTCAACATGATCAAACTGCTCTAGCATTTGGTTCCATATGTCATCACTGCTCCTACCAACTTTCATGACCTTTGCATGATTGGGAGGGGCACCTGTAAGTTTTTTATGGTCCTCGTACCAATTAGAACTGAACCATGTGCCACAACTCCTACATGCAAGGTTGCAAAGGTTACTGAAACGTATGTCCCAATACTTGATCACAAAATCCGATTCACCATCAGGCTGTGTGTTGTCCACCATGCCTATGTTATGCCCAAAGTGTTTGTTTGAACTTAACCGAAGACTAAAGAAGCCGGACTTCTCTTGATCATAACATTTAGAACAATGTTTGCTTGGCTTGTTATTCAACATGTTCCTTCTTATGCCTTTCATTGTATCGTTGTTGAAAACTTCTGCCATTGAATTTTTATTCAAATCACCAACAGGATATTTGTCTAATGCAAAACAACAAGGATATGCTCTGCCATCAGGAAAGGCGTGTATGTGCAACCACGGCATCATACAGAAAGTGTCACTGTCAATCAATAACTCCTTTTGTTTCGGAGTCATGTCCTTTATCTTAAGTTTCTCAGGCTCCTTAGCGCCATAATCATATGCCACGGTACCATTCTCCTATTATTGGGAAAGTCTTTTCAAAGTCCTTTCCTGTTCGTTTGTCGTATTGGCTGTAAAATGCCTTAAAATCTTTTTGCAGTTTGCTCTGCTCGGCGGCTCCTGCGTGTGGTGTCTTCACAACATCCAGATAGTCAATAAGCCTTTGGGTGTGATTGACCTCCATCTGTTCTAAAAACTTTTCATTGTTATTTAAAAATTTTACCAAGTCGCCCTTGAATTTATTTCTTAAATCATCCGGCAGTACAAGGGGTGACTGGAAACTTGGAAATCTTAGGATATTGAGCGTGTAATTTATTGTTGGGCCATACACTGCACTTGCAGTTTTAAACCATATGATCTTTTCAAGGAACTCAGGCAATGATTCCAAACACAGTGCATTTATGGTGCACATGTTATGGATCTCAGATGGAACCTTGTCAGCCATCATGTGCAACAGGTTACTGTGCCATTCGGAATAGTTTAGGCCGTCTCGGATGTATTCTGCCTGCTTGAAAGTGGCTTCACAACTAGTATACAAATGAAAGTGTTCGAAATCTTTCAATTTATCTTTGAACTTGTTTATAATCTCAGGTTTGGCACCTAGGTTTGAGTTTATTGCGATTCGCATACCTGGCTTCATCTTATCCCCCTGTGTCTCTATCCAGTCCAACAGTCTCCATAGGTTGGGTGACATCATTGGCTCACCACCAGTGATCCTAAGTTCGTCCAAACTCTTGTGTAGATCTGTTTCCCACCATTTGTAAAAGGCCTCCACATAGGGATTTGTTTCATCCTTTTTATAAGGCTCAGCACTGTCGTGTGCATGGGTAAAATGATTACGACCGTCCGTGGTCATGCCTGTGTATGGTCCTTGCCTCTTTATATTGTTTGCCCACGTTGAACTGAAAGCAGGATTACAGTATGTGCAGGCGAACTGACACACCCTATCGAATGCTATTTCCAAGGTTCTTAAATTAAAATCTTTTTGGTGATCTGATTTGTAAGCATCTTCTAATTCTTTATCTGTGTAAATTTTTGATTTGTACACCCTGTCACTTATTGCATCTCTACCAATGTCTTCGATCTTCCAACAGTATTCACAGCCTGCAGGTCTGTCTCCACACTGCATCTGCCTACGTTGTTCTTTTTTCTGTCTTGTGTTGTGTATTGCACTTGGATTTTTCTTTATTTCTTCCAGATCAATTTTGTGTGGTAGAGGATGGTGACAACTAGTCGTCATTCCACTGCCCAGCCATATAGTTGCGTTGTACCACTTGGCCGCACAAAAACTTGCGGATTTTGTGTCCAACTTCTTCTGTTTAAATTCTAAGTCGTTCATGCGTTCATGCACTCCTGCCAAAATTCCTCCATCTCAGGGAAAGTGTTCAAGAACCTTGTGAGACGTCTGCGATCGTGTTCGTTAAAGAAAGCGTAAAAGTTTTTTTTATTTTGCGTACTTGCGTCTGCGTTTTCGCGCCAGTATGCGAGATTCCTCTGCATCTTCTGGATCTCGAAGTCCTTGAATATGTGTAGCCCGTTGTCCTCTCCGGAGTTCTCCTGCATGTATTTTATGTTGTCCTCATGTATGGCCTGATAACTCTCAGGTAGCATCGTGATCTGTTGCCACGCAGGCTGTCTCAGCAGTGGCACATCGAACCAGACCCTCTGGTATGTCTTGGAGTATTTGGTTCTCAGTTCCAGTATCTTCTGTAAAAGTTTATCCATGCTGGTGATGCTTAGGTTGTTGTACGTGCAAATGAAGGTGATTGAGTTACGAACAGGTATGCGATCCAGGAACTCCTCCACGTTGTCCATCATGTAGTTGAAGTCAAGGCCATCACGTATGTATTCAGCACGTTTGCCAAAGGCGTCCACGCTTACGAACTGCATCATGTGTTCGACCTTCTCCTGCATACATATCTCCTGTGCCATGTTGAAGTACTTCTCCTTAAGTTTCTTGTCTGGAGGACACATGTTGCTTGTGACATTTAGGTGTAGGTCATCCTTGGGATTGTCTATTATGTACTGGAAAACCTTGTACGTGTTCTTGTCCATCATGGGCTCACCTCCGGTCATACGGAAGTGCTTGAGATTCTTGTACAGCGTGGGCCACCATTTCCAGAACGCTGTCACGTAGGGGTTGTCCTCCCTGTGGGGTATCGGCCTGCGCCTGCCCTGGAAGTGCTCTGGTGCGTTGTGGGGAGGAGATGTGGGATATTGGCCATACCTGTCGATCTCCTTGCCCCACGTTGTTGAGAATTGTGGAGAACAGTAACTACACTTGAAGTTACAAGCGTTGTTGAAGTTAACTTCCACATACCTCGGTGTCCAACTTGTCGTCATTGGATTCTTTCTAATCTGCTCGAAGTCCTGCATGGCCCAGGGCTCACCTGACCTGTAGTGTCGATCTGACATCTGTCCGGTGTCCTCCAGTTTCCAGCAGTACGAACATCCTTTGGGACGTTCACCTTGTAGCATCTTGAATCTTTGATCTAGTTTTTCTGTTGTGTTGTGCAGTGCAGATGGATTGCGTTCCAGTTGCCTTGCGTCGATCTTGTGTAAGGGAGGGTGGTAGCATGAATTGGTCAGTCCAGTGGGCAGGTGCAGTGATGTCTGGTTCCACTTGGCCAGGCACATCGTCGGAGAAACCTCCTGCAGTTTCTTCTTGGCCTCGAGGGCATCTGTTTTGTAACTACTGGTACTCACGATCTTGCACTCCTTTGTTCCTGTGTTGTGGCATAATGAATCTATAGAACCTACTATCTTCTTCACAGTACTCCGCAATTGGTATGTCCAACTGCTGTCGGAGGCTGTTGCCAAATAATCTCAGCTCTTCATCAATGTTATCCGGATCGACCTCGTTGAAATAGGTTTTCATTCCATCCAGATCTCTGATGTGGAAAAATTCATTTCTTGGTTCTATCACAGTGTAGAAGCAACCCATCCTGGCACCCAGCATTGCATACTTGCCATTTTCAATGTCTGCACCTATTGTGCACCATGTACTCAATATGTTGAGATTATTCTTCCAGATAGATTTATTGTAATTTTTTGCAGTGATAGGTTTTCCTTTTTCTGTACTCATTTTTACACCTTCCCTGTATCCTGCAACAAAAGCCTGTTGCGGTGTTGCGTTGATCACTGTGGTCGAATAACAATTATGTAAGTTTTCGTGAGGCACTCCCCAACAAAAATCAATTTGATTTTCATCAGTGATAGAATTTTCGTGCGTTTGCATTTCAAGGCATGTCTCCTTGTCCCACCCAACAAGTCCTCCGTTACCGTACACCAGGCCATTTATGTTGTTCTTGGCCCTCCATCTGTGTACCGCTTTCTTGTTTGTCTTTCCCCAATCAAGTGTTTGTAATAAAAATTGTTGATCAATTATGTTGTCACCGTCGACACTTATAAAGAAATCAGTTTCTGCCTTCTCCGCCGCGGCCTTGTGTGCTGAATCAAAACCTTTCACACCGTCCACACGTTTCGCCCATGGCACCTTGTGCTTTAGGTCTGCCCAGTTTTCTTCCTTGTTTGGTTCCATGTAACTGATGTACACGAAATCTAGATCACTTACTCTGACTGTATCTGCCATGTGTATCCTTCTTCCGCGATTCTTTCTACCCAAAAAGGATCGCTTTCATGAAAGTGAACCCCACTCTTACTTTTTTTCAATACGGGAGCTTCACTTTTAATTTTTTTTATTGGTCTTCTAACAATTTGTCCATCCTTAAACATGTACGACTGCTCGCCTCCTAGTGTTCTTTTTATTTCAAGGCACTTCTCCAGGCTGACCTCTACCACCTTTCCCTCTATGGTGACTGTGTGTTTTTTTTGTTTGGGTGTTTTAGCAAACACCTCCGCGGCGGCTTCAAAAAATCCTGGCATGTAACTCCTTCGGTAGGGTTTTGTTGTGATAATGCACTATTCTGTCCTGTGTGTATCCGCCAATGTATAATTTGTTTTTGACTTGTAAAGGATACAAGTAGTTGTCATTTTCATAAATTGGATTTACTTTGTTAATGTGTTGTTTGTTGTGCATAAATTTAAACCACTCATATTCTATCTTATCCGTTTGTAATGGATCTTGTATTTTGTTAGATAAAGCATATACCACATCAGTGGTAGGTTGTTCGTCGTGGCAATTTATTAAAATATTTTCTTTGACTGTCTTCCAATCCTTGATAATTGTTTCGCAAAGTTTATAAAACTGTTGTGATTTCTTGCTTCTTCTGAAATAGTGCAGGCCGCTGTAAACATCAGGCAGTCCGTTCCTGTAAAATAGCTTTCTGTAGAAACTGTTTCCAATAACCTCATCCTTATAATTCCTGCACTTGTATGAAAATACTTGATTGTGTTGCCATAGATAGTTCCACCACCAATCAGTTGTTAAAAACTTTGTATTCGTTGTTAAGTTTCCATTCCTGCTCTGCACTGTCATCTTGATGCAAAACTTTTACAAAATCAAACAGTTCTTCATCGACCTTTTTGTTTGTTATAACACACACTTTGTTGTGCTTGTTAAATTTCTTTATGCTTCTGGCTAGTTCTCTGCTGAGCTCTATGTAATCAGTACTTGAATTGTTTAATGCGAACCATACATATCCCTTATCCATTGCACCACTCCTTATCCATTATATGCACATCCTGACCTGACGTAAAATTTACGCACTGATTGAATTTGAAAACTATGCCGTCGTCATCATTAGCAATTACGTCCACTTTATCTGCCAACATTGCCATCGGTGTTGGTATAAAAGTTCCCAGATTAAGTTGATGGAGTGCAATCGCAAAGGCAAAATCGTTCCTATAACTTTTATGTACTATTCTGTACAGGTTCCTGTAATGCGGATAATTTTCTTGCACGTGTTTAATCATGGCAAATATTGCTTCGGTGTTTTTATTTTTCCTAAACAGTGTCACTGTCGCCCACACCAGCGGTAGTGTGCTTTCGTACCTACCTTCAATCGTGTCCTCACCTGTGAGGTCATGTACTCGATCATGTAACATCATATCAAACTGTGTGTTTGCCAATTCAAGGAGTGTTGAAGAAAATACGAAATAATCACAGTCCAGCAGTATGGTTGTGTCGTAAGGCGAATGTTCGTAGGCCAATGCACGTTCTTTGTTGTACCATGGCACGTTTCTTCCCCTGTATGGTCTTGTGTTTGTAGTTTTGTTTTCAACCAGCTTGTAGTTTATCATGCCCATTGGCTTGAATTTTTTGAATGTCTCAAGATTAGTCACTATTGTGATTTCTAATTTTAAATATCTCCTGATTTGCGACACACAACGTTCAGCCAGCTTGTGATAGTTGAACTTTGGAGTGTCAAAGCAGTACATCAGTACACCAGTTGTCATTATTTTCTCTTGTTTGCAAGATCTTGATGTAGCTGTTGGTACGAGTTGAGTGTCTCTTGGTTTCTTTCTATAAGTTTCTGTAAGAAATCTTCCGGATTCTCAACATGACATGGATTGTCATTAACATCTAACACATAAAAATCCTTGCTTTGTTGTTTAAGTGTGCTTACTAGATTTATGGTGTTGGCGTCGGCTTGAAAAAGCCTCTCATTGTAAGCCATCAGCTGTCTTGAACGCAGTCTTTCCAATGCGTTCTTCTTAGCCTTAGCTATCTCGAAGTTGAGGTCTGAATGTTTCTTAATATTGCCAATATCCATAACTGTATTATACAGTTAATTATTGCTAAGATCAATAGCTGGAAAATAATTGTTTAGTCACCTACAGTAGCGTTTGATTCTTCGGCGCTTGATGCAAGTGTGTATACTGTGCCCAATCCTTGTGCTGTCGTTGGTAGCATCAGCTTGGTTGCGAAGTCTGTCTGTCCAATGAAGTTTGCGTTTTGGTCAACACCGTCTGTGTTACCATCTGTGTATTGACTGTCTCCTGAATCTGCGTCAGTCAATGTCATTTTAACTGTAACTTTTACCGCTGTCCCGTAAGTGGCATTGTCAACTTTAGCTTCACCCTTCAATGTCATAGAAGTGTATGTGCCACTGGACTGAGTAAGCAAGAATATTGTAGTGTAACTTGTTCCTAGATCATCTACACCGTTCGCAAAACCATCTGTTGAGAGTGTCTCTCCTGAACCTGATCTTGTAGATACCTGTGCACCTATGTCGAAGTTGCCCATCGCAGTGATCAATTCATCGACAGAATCATCTTTTGATGTTTTTGCCGAACCGCCATTTCCGTTCCTCGTGAGGTTGACTCTGATTTTACCACCTGCGTTGAAGAAGAACCTAAGATTGTCTCCGCTCGCAAATGTAACCGAGTGTTCCACAGTGTGTGAACCGTTGTATCTTGTTGATGATGTTGAACTCTGTAATTCTGATCCTGCGGAAACTGCCGTTGCGTTAACACAACCTCCCTGAACCGACGTTGCCAATGTTGCAAGGTCAGCCGCTATTGCCGCTTTGATCGTGATAGTGTCTCCAGTCGCAACTGCTGTTCTAGTCGTTATGCTGTCGTTAGTGTGATTGGCAATGTTAGTAATACCTGTCATAAGTGCGTTCCATTGTGATGCCGCAACTGTTGTTGAACCTGGTGTAACTTCTACTAAATGCGTTTGCCCAAGTCCTAGGTTCCCTGAACCTGTTCCCGCTATGTGATTCCATCCAAATGGAGAAGATGTGTTCGCTACAAAAGTTTGGTACTCATCATCTAAAATTGTATCACCTGCTTGATATGCCATTTTCTTATTTTACTCCTATAACACACTCAGTGAGTGCTGTTTCTTCATTATATTTATGCTTAATTAACCTGCCCAGTGTATTAAAAGCTGTGCATTCTTCTATGCTGGCCACCCTTGCCTCGCCATCTCCGGCAGAAACTATGCGATCACCTGCTGATCCTTTGCCTTTTATCTTGACAAAAACACGTCCTTTCAGTGCAATCATAGGATGAGTATCGTTGTTGCCTGCCTCTGCATTCATTAAAAAAGCTGGGCTGTCGGAAACAACTCCAAAAGCACCATCACATAAGTCTTTGTCACACTTCGTTACTTCTTGTGAACCTCCTAACATCACAACTTCACCCACTTCTAACTTCATATCAGCGGCATATCTTTCCGCCAAGTCAGCATACTGAGCCGCCGTTGCTGTCGCGTGTACCACGTTGGCCCTGATATCTACTAAAGTGGGCGCCGACAGTTCGTCATCTCCGCCACCTGACTTGAACGCTGTGAAGGCACCGCCTGCGTTTCCATGTATTGTTGTGCCGTCGTCAGCAAAAGTTTCATCCCAAACCCAGAAAAGATCCTGTTCTGTTGCAGTGGATGTTGAACCCCTGTTGACTTTGATACCTGAATAGTTTGGCATACCACTGTTTGATGATATGTTCCTGTTCAGTTCTATTATGTTGTCTTCGATCGTCAGTGTTGATGTGTTTAATATTGTCTGTGTGCCTTTGACTTCTAGGTTACCTGTCACAACCGCCGATCCCTTAATTGTAATATCCCCAACCGATGGCAGTTCGACCCTTCCTGTATCACCATCTAGTGTTATCAACGTGGTAGTTTGTCCACCATCATTCACTGTGAAAATTATATCTTTGTCTTGTGTAGTCTGAGCAATGGTCAAGTTGTCACTAGCCATAGTGAAAGTTACATCTGATCCAGCACCAAGTGTCAATGTAGTTCCGTCTGCTAGTATACCCAGTGTCCCGGAAGTGGTGTCGTTTGCATTAGATCTAAGATAGTTTGCCGCTACCACTCCACCTAATGAATCTGAATCTGTTGCTGTCCCTCTAAATTTTGCAGATGCTACTGCTGACGAAAGCTGTATACCTTGTGCCACAGTTGAGAATCCCGCCGCTGTTAATGCCACCGCATTGGTTTCTGTTGTGCTAGGTGTAAATGCCACATTGGACACAACACCAACTACCGCATCATTGGCAACTAGTTTTAAGTATGATTGATTAACTCCTGTGTCATCTTCTCCTATCTCTGAAACAACCTGTGTAACACCAGAACCAGCAACTGTTGTTGGTCCTATAAGTGTGAATGATGTTCCATTGTAAACGTAAAGCTGAGTGTTTGCTGTGTCAAACCACGTGTCACCTAATACTGCATTGGTAGGCGCAGTTGTTGAATTTGTTGGTCCACCAGCTGGCTTAAATTTTGTTCCGTCGTAAACATTTAATCTTTTATTGGCTTGGTCAAACCAAAGTTGACCTTGAATTTTATTATTGGGAGCAGTAGTATTATTAAAATTCTCTAGTAACTTGACAAGGTTCTCATTTAGTTTCTCTCCAAAACCCGCATAGCCTTTTCCAATAAGTGTAAGGTCAGTTGTAGACGTGTCAATAGTGCCGTCTGCAAGTGTGACCAACAAGGTCCCGAAGGTGTTGTTTATCTTGTATGCCATAGATTAATTGTTTGATGCGTTGTCCCTAACTTCTGTCAAAAAACTAACATCTCCCACTAATTTAATAAGAATGGTAGCAAGTTCCGGCGTGAGCATTTGATCAATCTTTGTTTGCTCTGCGTCGGTCCACGCTGACCCGTAATTTGAATTAATGTAATCTGCGACTTCTTCTTTTGTTGCCATTTAAATGTACTCCTTATGCTTATTTATTATGCGATTCTATCTGCTCATCGTCAGATATCCAAGTTAGATCCTTCGAATATGACCCATCAAGATCACGTAGGAAAGTCTTGACGTTGCTTTCCGTAAGAACCATATCGTGGTATTTTTGATACCTTTTGTGTAGAGCCTGTTCCTTGGTTGCTGTGTATACCAGCTTTATTCCGCGGTCCTTTGCCAGTGTCATTATGCTGTCAATACACAATTTCAAACATTTATGCACTGTCTTTGGTTCAGCTGACTTATCTGTTACTATCCATTCCATGAATCCAAATTGTGTTCCTTCACCAATGTAAAGTCCACCCGCACATATGTCTTTGCCGTCTTCAGATACCACGATGCCCGATGGTGGCAGGCACTCTTTTGGCACTGTGCCGAACTCCCAATCTGTCCACCACTTTACTAGTGTGTCATAATCTTTATCTCTGTCCCAAGGTCTAGCTATCATATTTTTGTAACACTATTTTGTTTATATTATAGGGTTTGGTGAAACACATTTCTACACAATCCGCAACATCTTGTGCTTGTAATTTTGGATATTCTTCCCAAAGTCCTTTGCTCATGTCAGTCTTAACAGTGTCTGGGCACACGTCAAAAATTTGTATAGGTTTTTCATAAAGATCTTGCTGAACTTTTTCTATGTATTCTATCAAAGCCTTTTTATTTTTACAATACCAATTGTATTCCTGATGTTTCAGACTGCTGTCGATTCCTGCCTTTGTTCCAGACGTGCTAGTAATGACTGCAATCTTCTTAGGCTGGTCCTGATATCGTTCCACAATCATCTTTAGCATACGGAGTTGACTGTCTTTATCGTAGGCATTTAAAACAATTTTGTCAAAGTTTAACATCTGTTGAACTATTACATCACAGTCCTTATCAATGTCTAACCCAGTCGACTTTGATGCTCCATAGCAATGATAATTTTTTGCTTTGTACAAGTCAAATATTGCTTTACCTATACCTCTGGTATGTCCTGTAATGAATATTCTAGGTTTTTTGCTTTCGAGACTCATATGTATCAACTAAATTATCCAGCCCTTCAAAACATTCTGAATAGTGCTGGTAATATTTTTCAAACTTATCTTTAGTATACTCTGATTCTTTGAAAAAGTCAATTAACAAGGTTGTTCTTTCTCCTGGATTATTGTTGAATCCATTGTGCAACTGTATGTCTGGTTGGAACACATAAGCTTCACCGGTTTTCCAAGTCATTAGTTCCTGTTTTTTGGTGTCAATGTTCATCACATACATGCCACTGTTTTCTCCACCACCGTCGTCCAAGCACATTTGATATCTCCAACCACCTTCATTGTCTGTGTGGTTGCCGATCTTGGTGTTTGGTCCAACTGTCATTATCGCAACATTGGTCTTGTAAGGAAATTTTCTTAGTATGCTGTAAAGTATTGGATAGTCAGCAAACTTTTGACCTTCGTGTTCTCCAGACTGTATACCCAATGCCCGCCACTGTCCGTTAACATAGTCACCTGACTTGTCATCAAAGTCCTCTGGTAGTCCTCTCACACTGTCTGAGAAGTCCTCTGGATCTAAAAAAGTTTTGTTAGGTTGTGAATCGAATTCGTGTTTGATGTTCATCCAGTGTTTTTCCAACTGTCTGAAACATTCTCCCTGCTGTCCGTGGTAAAAACTTTTATCAAGCATTCAGTATATTAACATTTTTATCATGTATCTGTCTATCATGATCCTGCCAATTACTAAAAATATCTTCGCCGTGGTTTATAAGTTCCTGTTGTTCACTTAATTCGAAGTAATCTGTGAACTCTGTTCCGTTGATTATTATTCTTCTATTAACGTTACCAAACACATACACAATTACTTCATCATCACCTAGTGACACTCCAAGCCTACTGTCTTCTACTCTAGTCCATGCACCATCTTCTTTTACCATGTGCGTTCCTGATACTTGGATTCCGTTGTAATCATACAGATTGTCTATCAAGAATTTACCTGTTGCAAATACCTTGCCACCAACTGATACTGTGTCACCTATGTCCACTTGCTCAACAGGTTTGAAAGATCCGTCTGCCATTGAGATCATAGTACCTGCTATGAAACAACCGCCTCCAACACCACCAGATCCTCCTGAACCTGAAGATGAGCTTCCTGATGAATCACCAAATCCTGCCGCTGTTGATACAAAACTAATTCCTGAGTTGAAAAGTGCTCTCCAGGTACCTGATACCTTCACGTATGCTTCTGTGATCTCTCTCCATACTCCTGAGACTTTTGTATAGATGTTTGTTACATCAGTCCATACTCCACTTATCTTAGTGCTTGACTGCACTCCAATATTGAAAACTATTACTGCAAGTCCGTCTGCTCCGTTACCACTAGTGGCCGTTCCTCCAACCGCAACACCGGATTGATAAAATGCCTCTGATGTTCCACCTGGCGTAACTCCAGATCCATTTGATTCTGTTCCACTTGCTGGTGTTGTGTTTGTTCCTGAGAAGCCTCCTGTGCCTCCGTTGTCACCTGATCCACCGTTTCCTGATTTACCACCAGCGGCTCCTCCGCCGCCTGCTCCACCACCACCACCGTCACCCGAGTGGTCTTTACCTTCTTCACCCAAAGTTGCCGGTGAGTTTGCTGTTGCTGATCCTGTGTTAATACCTGATGTACCGTTGGACGACCTACCTGCGCCGCCACCGCCTCCACCGCCGCCGGCTACTGCCACTGCTGTCGAGTCTATGAATAATGTTGTGGCTCCACCTGCACCACCGCCTGCTCCTGAAGACCCTGACGGACCTGAGTTACCGCCGTTTCCTCCTGAGAACTGTGTCTTGCCTTTTCCGTTGTTTCCACCATTAGCGTTACCACCACTGGCTCCGCGCTCCGCCACCACCTACTGCTACTTGGAGTGTGTCTCCAATGTTTGATGTTACTGAATAACCTGTCTTTTTAACGTGATGTCCAGCGGCACCATTGCCACCTCCACCAGCGGCATCTGCACCACCTGCTCCACCTGCGCCACCCCATAGGTATATGTCAATGCTAGTCGTGCCTGCAGGTATCGTGGCTTGTTGTAGTGTTCCGCTGTATGTGAATGTTTTAGTTACTGTAGGCATGTGTTACTCCTACGTTGTATATTTGAACCAGAAGTCTCCGTCATTGCCGCCACTTGGATCTGATGTTGAAACTGTTTTTGCAGAACCGCCCCAAAGGTCACCAAATGTTACTATTGCACCAATCGTTGCTACTGTCTTGTTTGAAGTGTCTCCCTCTGATATTGATCCAACTGAGTTCAATGTCAATGAATCTAGAGTCAAACCACCTGCCGACGATGATTTTAAAGTAGTAGAATGATTTGACGCTCCGTCGTCTGTTGTGTCCGCCGCTCTTATAATTTGTGAATAACTGCCACCTTCTCCTGCTACGAAATGATTTTCTGACACATCATAAAACAATCTGGCATCATCTGAGTCTGATGTTTCTATGATCAAACCTGAATCAACTTCACTGTTTCCTGTGTTTAATTTCAAGAATGCATCATCAACAACATTGATGTTGCTTCCGCTCTTTTCAAATTCGCCTGAAATTGTTAGATTACCTGTGATTGTTAGGTCACCAGTCATATCAATGCCACCGTCTGCACCTGTCAACGTAAGAGGTGTTTTTGTGACTCCTCCATCGTTTACTGTAAATTTCATATCTTTGTCTTGGGTTGTCTGTGCCATCGTAACGTCATTGCTTGAAACTGTAATTGTCAATTCTTGTGAGCCACCAATTAATATTCCTGAATCTGTGTCTATTGTCAAAGCGCCTGTTGTGGTGTCAGCCGCGTCTGCTCTTAGGAAATTACCTCCAGCGATGACAGTTGCAGAGGTGTTTGATGTTCCAGATACATCTATAGCAGATGCCTGTGTGTTAGTACCATCGAACACTGCACCCAAAGTTGAATTTAGCGTGAATCCTGCCTTGATTGTTGCAAATCCTGTCTGTGTCGCACTCGGTGTGAATGTTTCCTTAGAAAGTATTGCTACCCTGGTGTTGCCTGCGTACATAGATGAAACAACCTTGTTTCCACCTGAACTTGCTAGTGTCTCTATTAGCCAACCAGATAGTGTCTGTCCTGCTGTGTAAACTGGACCAACTAATTGGAATGCTGATCCTGTGTAAACATAAAGTTGATCATTGTCTGAATCATGCCAAAGGTCACCTGCTCCTGGACTTGTTGGTGCAGAGTTCTGTGATTTTGCTCCGCCGGTTGGTTTGAAGCTTGATCCATCGTACACTTTTAATTGTGAAGTTGAAGTGTCAAACCATAGTTCACCTCGTAACGGTGATGATGGTGCTGATGTTGATGCTGAGTTTTCGAGCAATTTGACTAGGTTCTCGTTTAGTCCTTCACCAAATCCTGAGAAACTTTTTCCAAAAAGTGTTACACTGGTACTGTTGTCTGAAGTTCCATCAGTGATTGTTGCTATTGCTGTTCCGTCTGTTCTGTTAATTGTGTACGCCATTTGCTTATATTTATTGTCTTCCAGCCACAATGTTAATTGTGCCTATTTCGGTTGAATTGTACTCTTCTAACGCTTTTCCTATTACTACTTTACATGGTACTTTTCCTTGTAACGCCACCGGTTGTCCTACTGCTTTGGAGTTCATCAAGTAAGCTGGATTCTCCGAGATTACCCCTGCCACTCTTGGATCTGCACCCATGCTTGAAACTGTAATTTCTTTTTCTCCACCAAATATAACAACCGTTCCAACTTCATATTCTGAGTCTGATTCGTATATCTCTGCCAAGTCAGCATATTGCGCCGATGTTGCTTTAGCATGTACAACGTTGTATCCTAGGCTTGAAGATCCTATGTCATGTGTTGCATCGACATCTGGCACAATAGCCCTAGATGTCAACGTGCCTGTCATTGTTCCACCAGATAGAGGCAGGTTCAAACTCGCTGTACCTGTAAGATCTCCTACTACATTTCCTGTAAGGGCTCCTACAAATGCTGTTGCCGTTACTGTTCCAGATACGTCTAGTTCTGATGTTGGTGTTGTTGTCTTTATTCCAACACGAGATAATGATCCGTCCCTGGTCATCAGTGTGGTTGTTGATCCCCCATCGTTCACTTTGAATGTGATATCTGTGTCTGATATGATGTTTGAAATCACCACTCCTGTGCTGTCTACTGCAACATTGAAATCACTGTCTGCTCCTACTGTTAATCCTGTATCGTTAATTACTCCAAGTGTTCCTGAAGTTGTGTCGTTCTCCGTAGACTTCAAAAATGTTGCCGCCGCCGCTCCACCGAGAGCGTCTGAGTCTGTCGCAGTGCCTTGGAATTTCAAATCGGATATTGCTGTAGAAAGTGTTATACCTTTCTTGATTGTTGCAAATCCAGAAAGTGAAGTCTTTGGAGTAAAGGTATCCTCTGAAATAATTGCAATAAGGTTACCGTCGTTAAACCATTTAGTGATGTTCTGTGTTACATCTGAGGAATCTAAAATTGAATCATAAACAAATCCGTTTGTGTTACCTGTCGAAGTTGGTGGACCTACTAAAACATTTGACGCTCCATTGTAGTAATAAAGCTGTCCTGTGTCCGAGTCGATCCAAAGGTCACCTTGTGTGATAGAGCTTGGCGCTGACGACTGGTATGGAACGTTACCACCTGAAGGCACAAAAGCTGAACCTGTGTACACTTTTAATCTTGATTCACCTGAATCATACCAAAGCTGTCCTGTAATTGGTTTGGCCGGTGCTGATGAATTCGAAAAGTTTTCTAACAAGGCAAGAAAGTTTTCTGCAATGACTTCCCCGTACCCAGCGTAGCCTTTTCCTATAAAACTTAAATCGGTTTGTGTATTTAGAACACCATCTTGCACTGTGTATGCGTTCGGTGACGCTGAACTGTCTGTCTTGTTTACTGTGTAGGCCATCTATTAGTACCCTGTGTTACTGCCTGACGTCGTTCCACTTATTGTGTTTGATGTTGACAATGCAGTTGAACTTGTTTCAGTGAAAGT
>LUMQ01000185.1_pt1 | contig 17804 bp, 11 predicted proteins | sample 729621 | NCBI WGS metagenome assembly LUMQ01 (sample SAMN03860259, study PRJNA289734) | marine metagenome | biome: seawater column; feature: ocean; material: water; isolation source: Red Sea water column Station 12 - depth 25m | place: Saudi Arabia: Red Sea | collected 2011-10-15 | depth 25 m | reverse complement strand
CCTATAGTACAAGCATCTAAAGCATTAGCTCCAATTGCTGTATTACTATCTCCAGTTGTGCATTGTGCTAAAGCTTGATCACCAACAGAAGTATTATAATTACCTGTTGTATTTGCTATGTTTGCAGTGTAACCAACAGCAGTGTTATAACTTCCAGTTGTGTTATTAGACATTGCATAATAACCTATAGCTGTATTTCTACTAGCATTAGTTCCAACCAGAACTGCTCTACCAACAGCAACATTATAGTCACCAGTTGTGAGAGCTGATAAACAAGCTTGTCCTATGGCAATGTTACTATCACCTGTGGTACATGCACTTAAAGCACCAGTTCCCATAGCAGTGTTATAGGATCCAGTGGTGTTTGCATCTAAAGCAGTGCTTCCAAAAGCACTATTACTTGTTCCAGTTGTGTTTGCAGCTAATGCACTATGTCCAAAAGCAGAGTTATTACTTGATGTAGTATTGGTAGCTAATGCATTATATCCAAATGCATTGTTGAAATTTCCAGTTGTATTTGCACCTAGAGCACCATGTCCCATGGCATTGGTTTGAGCTCCAGTTGTATTAGAACCCAAAGCATTAGTACCAACAGCAGCTATACTATATCCAGCAGTGTTTGCACCCACCGCTGCATAACCAATAGCAGTATTGTTACTTGTTGTGGTATTTGCATCCAGAGAATATGCACCAACAGCAGTGTTGTATTCTCCTGTTGTATTGTCATTTAAAGCATCAGTGTTGTATTTGCATCTAACGCAAAGGCTCCTAAAGCTGTGTTCTGAGTTCCAGTTGTGTTTGATAATAAGGCATCATCTCCCATTGCGGTGTTATTAGAAGCAGTAGTATTGTTGTATAAACTATTTTTTCCAACTGCTGTGTTTGATGTTCCTGTTGTGTTTGCACCTAAAGCATTAACACCAACTGCTACATTATCATTTGCTGTAGTATTAGCAGTTAAAGCATTAAGTCCTACAGCTACATTAGAAATTCCAGTGGTATTTGCATCTAATGCATTATAACCTACAGCTGTATTATTACTTCCAGTTGTGTTTGCTCCTAAAGCTTCTTTACCAACAGCAGTGTTGTTTCCACCAGTTGTAGCAGCATCTAGAGCTGTCTCTCCAACAACAGTATTACCTGCAACAGAATTTGCACCTTTACCAACTGTGACACTATTGATTGTTGCATCAGAAGATGAACTTAGAGCACCATCAAATGTAGTTGCAGTTATAATACCAATAGAATCTACATTTCCACTAGATGATATTGTAATTCCAATGCCAGTAGGTGCACCAATTTTAAAGTCACCACCAACTGTCATTTTTAGTTTTTCATTCCAAGTAATAGCACCATCAGCAGATCCAGCATCTGCACTCTGAACTTTCAGTTCTCCATTCTCTAATACTATTCTATTTGCTTCATCAGCAGCAATATATTCCCATCTTGTGTTTACTGCGTCATAGTAAGCATTGTTTACCCACTCTGCTCTTGCACTAGCACCTGGTGTTTGTCCTATCCATGCACCAGAACCAGCTTGCAATACACCAACATAGGTGCTTTCATGCCATGCTTCTCCTTCATATCCTACAGTAAATGCACCAAAGTTATTAAATCTCGCTTTCTCTGCGCTGTTGACACTAAATGCTAATACATTTGCTGCAGGTGTTGAGATAGTTACACCTGTTCCAATTGAAACACCACCACCAACTATTACAAAGTTAGACTTGTCTGTATTCCAAGTTATTGACTTATCTCCATCGCTTCCACCATAGATTACAATACCTGCACCATCTGCTGTAGTATTTGATGGTGATGAGGTTGATGCAATACCAACTGTCTTATCTTCTACATCTAAAATTTCTGTGTTGATTGTAGTGAATGTTCCATTAACTACTAAATCACTAGCAACAGTTAATGAACTTCCAATAGTTACATTACCATCTACTGTTAAATCTTGACCTACATTAAAGTTTCTTCTTGCTGATTTGATATTTGTTATATTGAGCGTTTCAAATGCTACAAACTCTAATACATCACCATTTACTGGAGGATATGATAAACTAAAGTTAATTGTTGAACCATCAGATGCAGTATAATCTAATGTTTCTGTTTGTTTGATACCATTTAAATAGACATCAAGATACCCAATCTCATAACCAACAGCCATTGTGAAAGAAGTTTGCACTCCTGTGGTTACATGAGTTGTTTGTCTATTAACTATGGTACGTCCATCACCAGGATTACGACCAATGTATCCTTGTTGTGACATTAGCTAACTCCAGATAAGATTGCCAAGGTAACATCCACTGCACTTTCTGTATCACAATAGACTGTAACTTGATCATTTGCTTCCAATACTGTTTTACCAGCTTCACTTATAACAAAAGAACTTCCACTTGGTATTGGTATATCACTTGCTAATTGAACAGATGAAACACCAATTGGTCCTGTTGCCAAACTCTGATCTACTACCTCAACATATACATTGATATCATTTTGTGTCAGATTGGAGAAGGTTCCACCAATCAGAATACTCTTTGTAGCAGCAGCAGAAGTAAATGCAGTAGTAACTCCTAAGAATTTTACTATCTGATTTGTTGCAGCAGAAGTATTTGTAGATGATCTATCAACTAATACTGAAGTAGAATTAGTAATTGAATGTATCTTAGCACCAGAACGAAAGTGTTGATTAACAACTAAATCACCCACATTCAAATCTGCAGTATTAATACTAGTAATTGCAGAAGCACCAGCACCTATTGAAGCACCAGCATCTGTAGTTGACACAATACCTGCTGCTCTCACTATTTTATTTGTAAACGATTCAGCCATTTTTCTTTATAAGGTTTAGTTATTTATTAACCGCCAAGAGCGATCACAAGTCCAATTGAAGGAATAGATCCTCCATTCAATGATGCCACAACTGCAGTGGTTGCAGATCCAATTTGGAACCCATCAACAACACTACATTTAAACACAGTTCCACCAGATCCCACATGTATAGCATTGAGACTAGAGATACCTGCTATTGTAGCACCTCCACCCACAACTAGTCCACTGGTTACAAATCCTACATTTAATGTAGAGAGAGTTGAGATTCCAGTAACATGTAAATTCTGAGAATGAATTACATCATCAACATTTAAGTTTCCATTAACAGCAGCTAGTCCATTAACATATAGATCGCCACCTGTAGTAGTAATACCACCTGAAGGAGCAAGTGTTGTAACACCAGCAACTCCATCTTTAGTTCCACCTTGGAATCCTAAAGTAGATGTTGTGATTCCTTGAACTACAGCACCTCCGCTGGTGGTCTCCACCTTCTTTGAATTATCAAAGAATATAGAAACACCTGCACCAACTGCTGCTGAGACATAAGTTTCAACACCAGTGAGACTTCTAAGTTCTAATCTATCAGCATTGACATCAAGTAATCCTGTAGAGTTTAGAATCTTACTGTCTGTTCCATTATGAACAATTCTTAGATCCCCAGTAGCACCTTCAGCACCACCAAACTCTAATTCATCACTATCTAAGAGATGAACATTGTTCTTAAATGTAGATAGTCCAGTAACATTTAGATCTTGACTGATAGTAACACTAGTAGCACCAATACCATCAGCAGATACATTACTGAGTGAACTGAAACCAATAACAATACTGTTATCAGTAACAATTGTGTTTGTAAATGTAGATAGTCCTACAAATGTAGAAATACCTGCAGCATACAGATTATATGTACTAACAAAACCAACATGAGTTGGTGATGTTCCTCTACCCTCTATTATAGATTCACTAGGACCATTTGTGTATCCTACTATCAGACTATTAACTTCTAATCTTCCTCCACCAGCTGCCACATTTGGATCAGTGGCATTTGGGAAGATCTTAGCATCACCTTCAACATAAAAGGTAGGGTTAATAGTTGAACCCGTACTAGGATTCGCATTCAGTACATGAACAGGATATATTGGCGCAGCAGTATTCAGTCCAATGTAAGCAGTTTCCTTTACATTAAGGACTGTTGCACCAGTACCAACATTCAGATCCCTCTGAGATGTTGTAATACCAGAAAATCTGGCATTTGACGCAAAAATACCCTCACCAACTACGTCAAGAGTAGTGGTAGGGATAGTAGAACCTATACCAACTTTATCTAGGTCAGAAGATGCAAAGATCAGATCTTCATTAACTTCTAATCCATTTTTGACTACAAAATTTTTATTGACAGCCATAAGGTCTCCAGAGGTTCACTTTCCCCTCAATTATTATTTTTATTTATACTAAGTAACTACTTGAAAAGTAACTGTTGAACTTGATGTTGTGTTTCCACCCAATTCAGCATTGATAATGTCAAAAGTGTCATCAGTGTAACCACTTCCTCCTCCACCACCATCACCAGAAACACCACCAGCTCCACCAGTGGCACCATTACCACCATTGCCTCCATCAGCAATTGCAAGACCTGATGTTTCACTGATTGAATAACCTGGTTTGAATCCTCTAGTCAGTAGAGAACTGTTAGATTCCTCTGTTCCATCAATATATCTGAATCTGATTTCACTACTACTATTGTTTTCACAAGCTGCAATACCTTGGTTGATCCAGTAATCTCCTTTAGAACAGGATATGGTTGTGCCACCAAAGGGAATACCTGCAACTATATCAGTGTCCTTCAGTGTAAAATTAGAGTTACTTAGAATAGATCCCCACTGTCCTGTCAAACCAAATCCACCTGGTCCTACTCTGATTCCACCTTGTCCTCCATTCTTTCCATCACCATTCTCACCAGCCATATTGACTCCACCACCAGCTCCACCACCAGCAAAGATACCAGCATCTCCACCTTTTCCTACTGCTGCCATCAACACAGATCCTCTATACAATAGAATAGATGAGTTGTTTGCTATTCCTAGCAGAGTATATTCAATATTTCTGTCAAGTCTAAAGTCTATAACACCTGTTCCTCCTCCACCACCTGTGAAGTTGGCACTGTCAGCACCTTTGGCAGCTTTCAAAGTCATTCTCATTGTGTAGTTATCTTCAGGAGAATGGAATTGAATGATACCATAATCACTGCCAAATGTATCACTATCTAATGTGAATGCTCCATTTGCACCAATGTCTTGTGTAGATTTTTTTATCAGATTACCACTCATAGTAAATGCTTCAAGTGCTACCAAGGTTCTTGGTGCAACACCAGTGAAGTTAGTTCCTTTTGATTTTGCTGCTACTCTGAATCCTTCTGCATCCACAAAAGCATTGAACTGAACTGTTGATACTCCTACAGTAGTCTTCTTAATCTCAAGAGTTGTTGTGTTTGCACCAGAAGCATAATTTCCAACTAGCGCGTCTCTCCTACCCTCATCTGTCACATTCTCGCCATCTACTGTCCACTGAAATGCTAATGCACCCTGATCAGGGTCAGAAGTTGTAGCACTTGAAGTAAAAGTAGCAACTTCTCCTGTACCTACAGTAACAGCAGCAGGTTCTGAAGTAACTGTAACTGTGGGTAAAACTTTAAGAGTAGCAGTTGAAGTCTTAAGAGGACCATTCAATGCATTACCTACCCCTCTACCTGTTGTAGTATCATAAGTTCCTGAGGAAAAAGCAGACTCTAGATAAAAACTTTTACCATCATCATCTGGACTTGTAATATTTGATACTGTTAATGTTGTTGTTCCTGATCCAGATATATTGACACCATCTGTTAACTTTGTGCCATCTGCTGAATACCACTGATATATGAAAGATCCCTGAGAAGTAGAAACACCAGGAGCATTGGGTGTTCCTAGTGTTGCTGTAGATACTCCTATAAATGTGGCAACTCCAACTGTTCCAGCCACACCCACAAAACTTGTGACCCCTACTGCCTGAGTAACTACATCAGTGGGGTTCTCTGAGATTGCTATTGTAGGTCCATTCAAGTCAAGACGAGTTTGAGTAGACCTAAAATTATGAAAGGCTACTGGACTCATAAGAAGTTCTGTCCTCCAACTACACCATAAAGTCTGTCTCCACCATCAAATGTCATGAAGGAGTAGATATCCACTGCACCTGCAGAAGCAGTGACTGTAGGAACAACACCACCTGGCCAATTAACTGGGATAGATGCACTACCTGCACTATTCTTAAAGTCATCTATGTCAACTGTTCTAGCAGTAGATCCCTGTAGAATTTTGATAGTAAATGATGTAGCCATGTCTGCCACAAAATTAGATATTCTAAATTCTACAATATTCTCTGTAGTTGTCAGTTCAAATGTCTGACCCTTAGATAGATCTATATTAACTACCTGACCTGATGATGTAAGTGTAACAGGTGCTTCATGATAACTCTTAAGTCTAGTATCACCCTCTACATCTAGAACTGCTCTTGGAGATGCAGTTGCGATACCAACCTTACCTGCTGATGACAGTCTGAATCTTTCATCATTTCCACCAGTTTTTATTACAAGATCATCAGTTATAGCACCTAATTTTACATGATTAGTTGTGTTACTATCTTTAAATTCAATTTCTGCAGCAGCATCAGTGCTTTCTAGTAATAGAAGTGAATCATCAGAACCCTTTACATGAACTTTAGTATTTGGATTACTTACACCTATACCCAAATCATTACTTATATTAATTCCACCAGTGAACTCTGCCTGTCTGAGGAACTTAGAGGTATTAACTACAAATAGATCAGTTCCACCAACACCTACATTCTTATTGATACTACCATCTAGGTTTAGAGTGATATTATCTCTACCTGCAGTGGTAGATCCAATACCTACACTTGGACTGATGCCATTACCTTGTGCTGCTGGATGAATTGCACTACCAAAGGTATCAAATAAAGTGTCAGTTGCTAGATTAAACAATCCTGATCCATCACCTTGTACCTGATTAGCATATAAAATACCATCAACTCTTAGTTTTGCTGAGTTTGCAGTAGTTCCAAGACCAACACCACCTGTGTTATCTACTGATACTAATGAACTTCCAGATCCAACTCTAACAATTTCAGATGATAGAGCTGCTGTAGTTCCAATACCAATCTTATCAAAGTTACCTTCATTGATTAATGCACTAGCACTAATAGCACCAAACTGTGCCCAACTGTTATCAGAGGTAAACACAAATCCAGTTGTTCCACCAAGAGGTGGTTCATGATTGAATACTATGTCACCTGGGTTACCTGCTATAGTTGGTGTTCCAGTTGCAATTGTAATCTTTCTGGCAACAGTAGCATCACCCTGTAAAAATATACTGTTTGCTTCAATACCTTCAGGAGAAGATGATGTTACTTTCTGTGAGAATGAAACAGGACCATCAAACTGTGATAGAATGTCACTGTTTGCACCACCCTCAACATTAAGTGATCTAGCAACAGTTGCTTCTAATGGTGTAATGATGTCAACACCTGAAGCAGAACCTGATGCAAATAAATCTTCACCAGTGATTGTAGGAACTGGTGTATCAAATACTTCTTCCTTACCTGTACTGGAGTCAATCTTCTTATTACCTATGAAGAAGTCTCCACTATCATTCATACCAGAGTAAACATTTTGACCAGCACCAGTGTTTAGTGACTGTGCTAATAGTTGCTCATCAAATGATGGTTGTGTCTCCTGTCTAGATGGTAATGCAGTAGAGTAGTTACCAGGACCATATCCAACAAACTCAAATGTATGACCTGAGGTTCTTGTGCTTGATGGTTTTCTTAATTCAATTGGTTTGATGTCAAGTTTTCTACATACACTTCCTAAAATATGAGCAGCAGACTGTGTTCCTAACAATCCTCTGAAGACCTTGAGTGGATTACCAGTATTAGTGGTCTTAATCCTCATGATCTCATCATCTACTCTTAGGTAATCTCCTATTCTCCAATCCTTAGTTGCAATACCTGATACGTTTAGATCCTCTGTTGATGCGTTCATAGCAGATCCTAGTGTATCTGTGATACCACCATAAACATTCTGCTGTCTTCCACCATAGTTCTCATCATAAAGTGCTACGTTTCCACCCTGTGCAGATAAACCTGCTGAGTATCCACGAACTGTAACACCTAATCCAATACCAGTTGATGGTGTAAGAGTTGTAATACCTGTATTAATAACAAAGTTTGTTAGATCAACAACCTGAGTAACTACATATTGCTTATTCCAGAAGTTATCAGCAGCTCCACCTAAGAATATGATATTGTTTGGTCTTAATCCATGTGCAGGACTTGTGGTAACTGTTGCAACACCAGTGCTATTTGTATGTGTTATAGCAGTAACTTGTAATCCAGTTCCAGTAAGTTGAGCATATGCATTTGCAGTCTCTGTAATTCCAACTCCTAAGTCATGTCCATTTGCTGCATCAGATACAGAAACTCTAGAATCTACATTGATTGCCTTTAGACCTATTCTATCATGGAAATCTGATCCAAAGATAGCAGTTGGAATACCAACAATTCTATAGAGTCCATTATAATCACCATAACTTGTAGATGTAACACCAGCGACTCTAAGAGTGTCACCAATATTACTTTGTATCTTAGTAACTTTTAGTAATGCAGTTGAAAGACCAACTTGCTCCTCTAATCCAAATACAGAAACAAAGTCACCAACCTTATAGTTAGTACCTGGATTCATGATCTCTGCACCAGTGACTGCACCACTAGCATTTAAAGTAACTCTTGCTGTAGCATTAGCACCTGTGGTTGAGAATCCTAGAGAAGTGTTATAGTATTCACCTGCTGTACCACTAGAAGGACCATATCCAGATCCAGCAGTGACAACACTTAATTCAAATATACCATTCAATCCATGATCATATGTGGTATAGATTGTATGTGCAGCACCAGTTTGATTAGATCTGATGTCTGTAATAGCAATACCAACACCTAAATCAGAGAATGTCTTATCAATACCCTCTCTTGTAATACTGTTCTTAACCTCATCAACTACAACCTCACCAGTTTTATCTGGTAAAGCATATGTGATTGTAGGATTTGGGTTAGAATTAGGGTTATCTCTATCAAATTGTGGGAATAAATCCTTAATTGGTTGAGAGAAAGCAAAGTTATCACTATCATTAAATGGTGATATTGTTGGTGTACTTGATGCATCAACAACTGTAAAGTAGTAAACACCATCCTGTTCACCACTTACATACTCTCTTATCTCCTCTATATCATAGATGTAGAAGTTATTCTTTGTATTTACTCTCTGGAATGTAGGAAGACTTGTTGTTCTAGATGATGTGTTGTTAGTAAAATGACCTGGATCTATATCACCAAAACCAGAAACAGTGAACTGACAAGCACTTGATATACCTGAAACAGTGAATGTTCCATTAAATCCTGAGTTACCTGCACCAGTTACGTTGTTAGAACTAGTTACCTTTGTAACTTTAACCTTTGAACCAACTGAAAGACCATGTGGAAGTTCTGTTGTATAATCTGCAGATCCAGAACCAGGATAATCTGCTCTCCTTATGAAACTGAAGTTTCTCATCTCAGTCTCATTGTTCATAGTAACTGAGGTAGGACTAAATTCTAATGCTACTTCAGTATCAGTTAATCCTGTTACATCATTTGATTCTGCAATTACAAATGATTTTCTAGGAGATCTTGCAGATGTAATACCACTACCAGCTGGAATTACATATCTGTATTTGAATATCTTATCACTAAGAGTTCTATTATCTGGTTTCCTCTTAAAGAATGTTCTTGGAGTTGCATCACCTAGTTTTGCAACACCTAAATCTTTTATAGTTGGATAAAGAGTATTATCAGTAGAAGCAGTACCAACTGTGACATACCACTGAGTGGATGTTGAATCATACTGAACTGGATGTCCAACTTCTCCAACTAACTTGTCACTCACTCTACTTTCTACTATCAGTGATCCACCTAAGTTATTAATTGTAAGTGCTTTTCCATCAACAGCATCATTGGCAGATGTTGCAATCTTAATCTGATCTGCATTTAAGTTGTTTGTAATAGCATAATAAATTCTGTTAGCATCAATTCCATCAGGTAATCTTGCATTATCACTGAGAATTCTAATTGATTCTGAGTTTAGAAGTTGATGATTCCCTGTAAATGTAAGAGTTGAGTCTGTAATAGAGTTAATACCAGAACTTCTACCAACATTAGAAACCTTAACAGAACTTACCTCATTTGTTGTATTCTCAGTGCTAGGCATGATAATCCTAGCATAGTATTCAATAGGAGTTCCCTCTTGGGTAATCAAGGTATTCAGTCTATCATTAACTTTTGCACCAATTCTATAACCTTGAACCACACTCTCAGGAGGTGCTGATAAGTTTGTTTCCTGATAAAGATATAATCTACTTGTCGTTGCAGAACTAACTGTTCTTGATACATCAACAGCACCATATTCTAGGTTAATATCTGTCTCTACATTCTCTTTTGGTGGTATAATATTAGTTAATAGACCTACATCATCTCTCAAGAATGTGTCATCTCTGTATCCTTTTGATACTAAAGCATTCTGTCCATAGTTAGAACTGGAGTTAGAAATAGTAAATTCACCACCAGTTTCAGTTAAGAATTGCTGTGCAAATCCACTTACATCTATAGAAGTGAGGTCAACAACACCCTTATTAGATGCTTTTATATGATAACTGTAATAAGATGGTTTATATTTTGCTGCAGCATCATTTGAAATATTGGATATGGTAGTAGAATCATCATAACTACCAGTTGTTTTATTGTATTTTACAAAAGCATTATTATCTTTCTGTAGTCCAATACCTTTAAAATTCTTAACTATGACTGATTTGAATCCACTTACCTTTGATCCATCAGCACAAAGACCATTTAAACCAAAAACTGAGTTAAGAATACAATCTTGAACAAATGGAGAGGCAGATTCTACTGTGTTTGTATCTAAAACAACCTTTGTTGCAGAGACAGTAGGTGTTGCAGTGACAGGTGCAACAGGAACTTTATATTTGAATGATGTGGTTAAACCTGCTGTGTCTTGAAATAGAACCTCACTTACAGTAAATGATCCATTGTATGCTCCATCAGGAACACCATCAATGTTAAATGCAGTATCTACATCTAAACCTGCAAGACCAGTTGCAATATCAACAGTAATTGTATCTGTTGATGTTGATCCATCACCAGCTATGATCTTACTGACATTTACTTCACCACTAAGAGGACCTATGATTCTAAATTCATCAGTCTTAGGTTGAATATCTAAACCTGCAGATGGGAAGTCAGGTGCAATGGAACGACCAGATGCAGGACCATAAACAAGTCCTACCTTCTGATAGTATATGTCTAAGTCAGTTCTGGTAGTAAAGAAGTTATTGAATATATCTTTTATATTAATTGCATTGACACCATCTACAAATTCAAATGCAGTCAATTTATGATGTGAATAGTCAGGGACTACTTTTGCAGCAGTGTAGTCTCTAAACACCTGACCATTTGGATCACCATCAAATATACTAAAATCAGAAAAGTAACTACCACCTGTCATTCTAAAGATGGCACTTCTTTCTATATTATCATTTAATGGATTTGGAACATATAAAGGTCTTATCTTTGTCTTTCTTACATCTAAACCTACTATAGAAACACCTCTAGGAACTATAACACCACCAAATACACTATTCAACTTATAAAGAATATTGTTGGTTGATGTTAAATTAAAGTCTGATGTGGTAGAGAAAGGTGAAAAGTCTAGTGTAGTTGTACCTTGTCTCTCAATATAACGTATGGGTGTAACAGAGTCATCTGGAATATAACCAGGTCTGTTATCTACTACATGTTCACCAGGATATAATACTACAGTTGTCTTCCCAAAACGATCATTGTCTAGTCCTTGCTGATATGAAAACCTAGCTGCTTCTATCAACGCCCTTTGAATGGTTACAAAAGGACGTCCAAGTGAATTACCCTGATTCTCAACTGCATCAGTGGCATCTAAATCATTAGGATTGACATAGATAATGTTACCACGAACATTCTTCAGGAAATTATCTAATCTACTAAGTGGCATCTGTTTTGCGCAGTAATTCTATTATGAGTTATTTATAGTCAAGAATAATTACTTTTTTGTCACAGCATCACTGTAAGCAATTATATTCTTATCAACAACTGTACGTACTAATTCAAGGACTGTCATGAATTCATCAACAGAATCACATCTTATACTTCTCTTTCCACCCTCATTTGAATACATGTAAAAAGTACGAGCACAAGTATCTATAACAACTCTTGTTAGATACTCATCATCTTCATTTGCATGGAAATCCTCAGGATTCATAGTAAAGTAGCGTTAATAGTATAATAGCAGTGAATTTTTGATGCTGAAGCAGACTTAACTATTACTCTTTCAGCCCACTCTATCTTCTCAACAAATAGTTCTTGATAAGTTGCTATAGGTGTTAAACTCACTGAAATAGTTTCTAAGTCAACCTTTCCCTTCCATTCAGCAGGTAGTTGAATGATGTTGGTGTCTTTCATAGACCCACGATAGGTTACATGATTTTCAGACATAATTAAATATTATTTGATATTTATACTAATTTGGGATACTTATACCAAAATGATAGCACATATCTTTCATTAGTGTCAACCTTACTAACATGATGAAGGTATTGTGAATTTGAAAATATTATAAGTTTACCTGTTTCTGGTTTAACTTCCATATGTTCAAATATTGTAGACCCACCATCAAAGTCATCATTTAAATATAACATTGCAGCAAACACATCTTCACCATGAATATCATTCTTGTCAAAATGTGGTTTCATAAAGGTTCCTACAGGCCATCTAACCACACCCACATAGTCTAATACTATGTCAGAATCAAAACTTTTACATAAACTTGTCACATTATCTACAGTATCACCATCAACTACAGTAGAATCAACATCCCCTCCAAGATATATTGCACCATAATTACCATCTGATTCTGGTGTACTCATTTCTACTGAGGTGAGATAAGTATCACCACCACGACTTTCATCACCATATGGTATTTCTTTTTTATTTCTTTTTGCTAGATCAATAAATGTTTGACATTGAGAGGGATCTAAAAATTTTTCTTGAATATAAATTAGTTTTTTCAACTTGTTATAGTATTTCTATTACCACGATAATTTGGATCATTAAATCTATTGGGATCCTCTGGATCAGGTGCTGTGTCAGGATTAAAGTTTGGATCTGGATAATCTTTCCAACTATCTCCTTCATATTCAACTATTAAAGGATTAATATCCTTTCTCTCTGCATATACATGATAGAAACAATTAATAGGAAAACCTGGTTTTGCTTGAAGGTAAATCTTTTCATCATCCCATCTCTTTACTATTATATCTTGATGTGCTCCAATTGGTTGAAGTTGCACAGTAATACTATCAACATGAACTAAATCTTTCCAATAGTTTGGAAGAACAATCTCAGTATCATTCTTTAATCTTCCTCTATAATATACACCAACTTCTGGTCCCTCAATACAAGCATAGCGAAGTCTATGTCCATCACCTTTTGTTGGGTGTTTTATATCAAATGGTTTTGGTCTTGCATCAGCAGAACTAAATCTAGAAGCAAGTCTACCTTTATTGCCAGTGTCTGTTGAACCACTTACAAAAAGATCTCCTTCAATATAAACTGCATCAACTGAACTACCACCACTTACTAGCAGTCCATGAGGTGTTCCACCATCTCCTTGCAATTGAGTATTACCTTTTACATGTAAGGATCTAGAAGGATTATTGGATTCTTCATTTACATCCCTAGCAATCATAGTGGTTGCAGATACACCACCAAATGATTTGGCATCTCCAGTTAAGAAAGGACCTTCAATATATGCAGATCCTCTTATGACGTTTTCTCCTAATCCAAGAGTATCATAGTAAGTACCATTTCCTACAATTAATTGTTTACCAACTTCTACATCTGAAAAATGCATATTACCTCCTAAGCTTTAAGATTCTTAGCTTTCTCTTCAGTGCTAGATGGTCCTGTCTTACTTCCAAGAACAGAAGTAGCACCATCAGCCATATCAACTAATCCACCATATATGTTCATAATTGCATTACCAATAATGTCCAATTTGTTTTCACAAAAGAATTTTGCTGTCTGAGTAGCTCTTATATCTACACTCTTTGATTTTAGTATAAGTTTCTCATTGCTGTCAAGTGCTATATAACCAGTTCTATTATTGTACCCATTAGCAACCAATTCTATATCTTGTGCCTCTATTCTAATTTTACCTTGTGGTGCTCTCAATATAATATCACCACTTACAGCATCCATTGTTATACCAGCATCATTATTCTTATTATCATCAGTTACTTTTGCATTATCACCTGCTTTAACTTGAAAAGAACCAGGTGATCTACAAACTGTGCCATGCTTACGAATATCATTACCAGTATGATCCATACTTATATAATGTATGAAATCATGACCACTTCTTAACATTACTGCTGATTCATTATTATCCTTATGAATATGACCAAACTGAAGTTCACCATCTCTGGTTCCATATCTAACTGTATGATAATTCTTTCTTTGTGACATTTAGGTTACATCCTCCTGATTTATGTAGGCACGTTCTGTTGGAGTATTAGGTCTACTGGTTATTATATCATGTGGCTCATTGACATGTCTTGCTCCAACCATCTTCTGACCTGTCTCAGGATGTATGTGGAAAGGACCATAATAAGGTTTACCATTAACATAACCTACAAATTGATTTCTATCAATCTTACCTACACAATCAATGATTGTAACTAATTGAATCTTACCTTGAGGGTCATATTCCTTAAGTTCATCTTTAGCAATTCTATCAGGACAGAATACTGGTTTTAACTCTGCATTATATCCTGTTTCAGATAAAATATAGACATCAGGAATTTGTGTGAACCCTTCTCCACCAGAGGTTATTTGAACAGACTCTACACCACCATTACTATTATACTTTGGAACAGCAGTAGCACCTGCATTTGGTTCAATGATAATTTTATCATTCTCATTATAATTGATACCTGGTGATTGTACTATCACATCACAAAGATACATGATTGCAGGATAAGCACCATCAGCTGCAGTAGGATAAGCACCCTGAGATCTAGCCACTGGCAATGGTGGAGTTGTAAATTTACCTGCTCTTGTTGCAACATGAGGTTTTCCACCTTTTATTATCTCACCACCACCAACTTGAGATGCCACTCTATCACCCAATACATCACCCTGCTCTGCTATTATCTGTTGAATATCAGCTGTGCCAAGTGGTTCAGTCACAACTTCTGTGCCTGGTGGTGTCAAGACTATATCATCAGGAACTACAGTGACTATGTTACCTGGTGGATAAGGTATTTCTACTTCACCATCAGCACGTGTCACAGTTGTTTCATCAGGTTTTGCCCATACTTTACCATCTCCTCCTGTGCTTCCATCAGGAACACTTAGGTATCCTGTACCTGGTTCTATAACATTTATGTTTGTAATTTGACCATCTACCACCACTGGTCTTATGACAGCACCTTGTCCTTTTCCACATGTGTCTATAACTGCAGCATTTGCATCTCTATCATAATTAACACCAAGATCAACCATATCAATACCCATTATTTCACCTAAAGCACCAATGATTAAATTACCTGCAGCACCTGATCCTCTACCTCCAAAAAATTTAACTGTTGGAGGACCACAAGCAACAGGTCCAGAGTTACATCCACCAGCACCAAATAAATCACCAAATGAAAGAGATGGAGCTTTAAAGTCAAGCATTTTTAAATTATCTAATATACCAGAAAATCCTTTGGCAATATTTTGAAGATCACTAATACCTGTATCTGGAGTGACAGTGCCACCATCCCATAAACTTGATTCACTTACTTCAGGGCAACCAGGTTTTTCATCACATTCTAAAAGAGAAACAATATCATCAATAATATTAAGTCCCTCTATTCCACCCTGACTTGGTTCTTCAATTGGACTTGGAAAATCAAGAAGATCATTTAATCCACCAAGAATATCTTTTAAAGTTTCTGCAACTGCATTAGCAATCTGACCTAGCATTGCACCAATCATATTATTAGCCATACAAGGTGGTGCAGTCACAGCATTCTTTACCATATCCTCTAGTAATCCAAGAACAAGTGTTTCTAATCCATCCATAATATTACGAAATGCACAAGACAATTCATCATTAACCTTTTCAACTTCTTCTTTTAATTTTTGTCTTTCATTAATTGGTACTTCATGAAACTTCTTCTTCATTTCAGTATTAACTTTTTCAATGGTAGTTTTTTCAATTTGAGCTGTTATTGATTTCATATCTGCAGCTACCAACTTAGACATTTTTTTAGTTAACTCTTCTATTTTTTCATCAAATTTACTTGTGTCTATTGCTAAATTTATTTTTTTATCTCTTTTTGCTCTTTTTACCTTTTGAGTTTCTTTCAGAAGATTTTCCATCTTAGTTCTAATCTTTGATGTGGGTACAGGTGTACAATCAGATCTAACTGCCAATGGTTCTTTTTTCTGTCCATCTTCCTTTTGTTCACTAGATGCTAAGTCTGATCTAGTAGTATTTCCAGTAGAGGTTTCTGTTGTTTCACCACTAAAATCTGTTCCATCCTTTTGAGCTTGTGTTACCTTTTCTTCTTCTGTTTCATTATCCCTAACTCCTGTTGTAGCAATTTTATCTTTAGGTGTGTATCCACTAAAAGGTAAAAACTTAGCATCAGGGACATTTTTCATCACTGCATGATAATCATTATATCCCATACAACCCATGATTACAGGTTGTTGTGCATTGTCACCATCTAAAAAGAATCCAAAAACAAAAGTACCTTGTGTTAAGTTTGCATTCTGAGATGATCCTCTACCCCCACCACCAGCAGTAACAGGATACATGACTGTTGCCCATGGCAACTCTTCATCTGTAAGTTCTGATGGAGCAGCAGTATGATACCCCATAATACGAACTTTGTATCTCTCACCAAAACCAATTACCTCTTCCTCAGTTGACTCATTGGTAGGAGCTGGGAATCCTGGTATATTTGCTTTCCATGTATTCTCATCAGCAATCTGTCCTATCCACCAGATGAACCCATCTCTACCTACAAAATGATTTTTAAATAGTCCTTGATCTAACATTATTTTCCTCCAAATGAATCTCTTACCAAAGAGAGACTAGTGGTTGATGAATCAGGAGTGACTCTATGACATACACTTGCTACCATGTATTTTCCCTTTGTTTCAGAGTTTACTGCTTCTGATTCAGAACCTGATAATTCAGGAAAACTACACTCAATAACATCACCAGCTTTAATAGTAAAGTCACCAGGTATAGTTATGTCTGTTTTAACTGTGAACAACTGATTATATCTCATTATAGATTGTACCACAGTATCTTTAATATCAAAATTAGTTTTTGACTTTTCATCATTCCATGTGACCAATTGTTCTTGTGCATCTACACCACTTGGTATTGCACCAGTGTCTAAAACAAAACTCATAAGTCTAGTTGGTGACTGTCTAAATTCTTTTGGAATTAATTCATTTACAGGTTCCTCTGCAGCAAGTTCAGTTTTTCCCACATAAGCTTCAGATGAAGGAACTTGAGGTGTTTTTTCTTCATCCACAATTTGACCCTCTGGTTGAGGTTTCTCAGGTTCAGGAAAACTACGCACTTCATAATTAAATGATACTGGATCAAAGAATATTGATCTATTATTATACATACCCATCATTAGATTTTTGCCTACATCTACATCACTATTAATTTCACATGTTAATATTTTAGCATCAAAACCCTCTGGCAATTC
>LUMQ01000719.1_pt1 | contig 17899 bp, 21 predicted proteins | sample 729621 | NCBI WGS metagenome assembly LUMQ01 (sample SAMN03860259, study PRJNA289734) | marine metagenome | biome: seawater column; feature: ocean; material: water; isolation source: Red Sea water column Station 12 - depth 25m | place: Saudi Arabia: Red Sea | collected 2011-10-15 | depth 25 m | reverse complement strand
GTCCATGCACCGTATGCGATTACCGCTCCAGCAGCAATCTTTGCAAGAGGTGTTATGAATAGAACTAAAAGTCCTAACCCAATGCATACTGCACCGTCCCAAGTTGTTCTCTCTGGTAATCTATCTTTTACCCACTCTTTTAATGAATCCATTACTTTTTCCCCTTGTGTCTTTGCCATAAATCGTTGTCTGACTTTCTTGCACCACCACCAGTGATGAAACTATTGACTCTTGCAAACGCCCATTGTTGTGGTGTAGTTCCTGGCCTATGACCAGTTCTCCATGCAGCCATACCCCTGTCATAAACCTTTTTTAATATTCCATATGCGATACCAGACTTGTCTGATTTCTTAACCAGACCAGCAATCTTCTCGTCTAACACTTCCTCTTTATACTTATCTGATTTTTTCTTTGTCCCATCTGCACGTTTGATTAGACCTTTTGCTTTTAGATGTGCGATATCAGTAAAACCAGCTTTACCAGCTTTGTATCTCTTCATCGCATCTTTCGTGTCTGGTGCTTTTTCAAACATGGTTTTAAAACCAATCAACGGCTAAATAACTTTCACCGCCTGCGTTTCCACCGTTACTACCGTTTCCAGCGTTTCCATTACCACCGTTTCCGTTTCCAGTGTTTCCATTCTGTCCGTTACCATTACCGTTTCCAGATTGTCCGTTTTGATTTTGACTTTGATCTTGCGCTGGTGCGTCACTCTTGGTTGGAAAAAAATATGTGCGAGTGTAGATATCTTTAAACCTTGTTTTCTTTGGAACGCATACCATAAGTTTACTGTCAAACTTATAACCGTCTGGACAATCAAACCCATGTTTATCTTCTTGAGCTCTTTTGATTTGTGCTGGTGTTGGTGCGCCCTTTTCTCCAGGCTTTCTCATGCGTTCACCAGAACCCCTTTTGATACGTTCTCTCTTCTTTCTTATATTATCCCAGAGACCCTCAGTCTGTTGATTTTTTCTTGCGGTGTCCTGTGACCTTGCTCGGTCATCTTCTCTGTCGTGTTGAATCTTGAGTCTTTCTAGTTCTCTTTTTTGAGCTGCATTGGTTTTTGCAAGTGCGGTGTGTCCGTCCTCATTTTTTTGTATCAAATCATTTACAACTTTGATAGTTTGTTTTCTGTCTGGATTCTTTGGATTCAATGTTATCTCATCTTCAGTTCCAAGTAAAGTTGAAACAGTAGGGCCGTCAAGTTGATCCAAGAATTTATGTAACTTGTCTCTTTTGTTGTGTTTAGTTTCGTATCCTTTTTTACCACGAACCTCAACATGACCTCTCTGATTTGTGTCTCTTACTTTCAGAACCATCATGTCTGGATTATTTTTTGGATAGGATAATTTTAATTTAAGTGCCTCAGAAACTTCTTTTTTAACTCTACGATCTTGTTTGTCTCTAATATTTTGATGAAAGGCACTTGATCCAGCATGAGGCCCTTTCTTTATTGGACTTCTATCTATTTTTGCTTGTTTAAGTCTTTTCTTCGCAGTCTGGATCATATTTTCTTTTCTCATCTCTTTCGTTTTCTTTTTCATCTTCTCGATGTATGCACGATAGACGTTTGCTTCTGCGGTCTTACCCATGACCCTTGCACGTTGTTCCATTGCGATTGCAGCTTGTATTTTGTGTGCGTGAGTTCTGTTTGACTTTTCTATTTTACTGACACTCGCCTTTGCGGTTGCAACATCTTTGAAACCCAAACCATGAATAGTTCCCTTTGGGTTCTCATCAGTGTATAGATCGGAGTGTTTGTCTGACCCAGCTGGTTGTCCTTTCTTTCTGGGTATTCTGGGTTCTTCACCAAACATCTTTCTATATTTTAGAGTGTGTTTTGATGGTTTGGTTTTTGCACCCTTGTCGCCTGGCGCTGGTTTGTATGCGTCTGGATTATCATCGTCCATCTTCGCACCTTTGGTGAAATGTCTGTCCCTTGCTTGTTTGGTAGACTTCGCCATCTTCTTACCAGCCGCATCTTTCGCATAATACTTTGCTGGTTCTGTGCCTGGGCTATCTTTTATATCTGGGTCTTGTTTTGTTCTTCTAAGTTTCGGTCTTTTCTTTTTCTGTGCGTTAAGATCTGCAACAGGAACATACTGACCCATGCCAGGCCCTGTACTGGTTCCACCCAAAGAAAAGTATGGAACAGATGCGTTCACATACTCAGTAAAGTAACGAAAACTTTTCACTTATCTTCTAACCTGTTTCATTGCAAAGTCAGCTATCTTCATGAACTGTGCTTTCTTTCCGTTGAGCATGGGTTCCATCTTTTTCTTGTTTGCATCGTTGACCGCATCATACACTTTAGTTATTGCAGATGCAGTAAACATATCAACTTTCATAGAACCATCTTTAAACTTCAAAGACTTTGCACTTTTGTTTTTTACAATATCCTTGAGTGCCTGAAGATTCTTTTCTTCAAGATATGATTCACGACTGAACTGACTTATTCTAGAAACAGTTTTATTTACGAATCCTTCCTCTTGCACTTTTTTAGCTCTTGCAGATTCTCTTTTCTGTCTAAGTTTTTCTAATCGTTCTCTGTGTTGACGATACTCTTTTGTGCGTCCATCAATCAGTGGACGTTTTTTCTTTTTGACAACAACCACAGAACTATCATCACCTGTTCCAGCAACAGCAGTTCCAGTTGCATTTGTCGGTGCATCCTCACCAACAACTAATCCTGTGTATATGTCAACCTCTTTCCATTTAGCCATCTTTAATATCCTCTAAACTAACGTAGATTTTCTCCTGAGTGCTTACATGAATCACTGGAAATATTTCCACACCCAAGACTGTATCCACTGGTGGTTCATCGTCATATGCGATTACTTTATCACCTTTCTTTGCAGACAATTCTTCTTCTTCTTTATTTAGTATATCGTTGACTAGAACATACTCACCTTTGGGTAACACCTCTCCGAAACCAATGACCTCCTCAGATATTTCATTATCAAGTTCTATGTCATTCTCTTTTAGATACTTGATAAACTCCTTTTCAAACATATCTGGATCGTCCACTGATTCCTTGAAGGTGTCTTTCAATAAAAATAATGCAGCTGCATAAGTACCAACCTTTGTTCTAAGGCCAGGCACTTTGTTAAAAATCTTTTTGATATTGAACACTAACTTGTGAAGTATCGTGTATGAGTTTTTTAGTTCAGAGGTTGCAAGTTCTACCTCTGGTTTGGTTGAACCTTTTTTCTTGATGCGATTACCTTTCTCGTCAATGATACCAAACTTAAACGCATCGGTATCCTCAAACGGTGTCGTGAGTAATCTTAAAAATCTATAGGTGACAAATAAGTCAATCGCCCTTCCCATTATAGTTTCTCCAATGTTTTTAACACCCTGTTATCTAGGTCTATCTGTGGTAGTTCCTCTGGTGTTATACTATTTAGGAAAATTAAAAATGACTTGAGTGCAGGCCAGTATTCTCTTTGTATTTTGTACAGTAGAAGTGTGGTGGATGCCTCTGGGCCAAACACGTTTTTTAATACTATGATATGATTGAGTAATAGACGTTCTTTGAGAATATCAGTTTCGTAATACTTTCTTAGAAGTCTTTTGATGTATTTGAATCTTTTTAAATCGTCTTGAAATTCTTTCTCACCCTCACACTGAGGGTTGTCGTAATGTTTGATTGCATACATAACGACATTTTCAGAGGTTATTTTTTCATACATTATTCGACTTTGGCAAACACCCTACAAGAATTGTTTTTTAACATTTCATATTGTAGCTTCAGCGTCAACCCACCTTCTATCTTATCAGATAATCCATCATCATTTATAAATTCATCATGTGGAGTGTTTTCGTCTTTACCAAAACGTCCACCAAAAAGTGTGAGTGGAAGATCAACCGATCCACTCTGCTCTGTCATTTCTGGAATAGAACCAAACGTGAGACCTATACGACTTAGTTTTTCTCTCATGATTCTAAGTGCGTGTTCTGGTAACATATATTCCATGTTTGCAATCGCACCAACGTAAGAGTTTAACGCACGAATGACTTTGGGATTTGATAGAGATGCCATATTCATCTCTGTGTCATCAACTGACATTGGAACCGATGATGGCCCTACACCAGCATATTCTTTTAGATAGTTTTTAAATGATTGCATTGTTTGTTTCCATGAATGTTAAAGGAAATGGGGGAGAAAAACTCCCCCAATCCAAAGTGGTACACTAATACTGAGATTAGTCAGTAGCAGTGACTTCAAACAACCCACTATCAGTTGCTAGAGCAACTGAAGATAGAGCAGCCCACTTGGTTCCAATCCACATCAACATTGCAGAGTCACCAAGACTTACAAAGTCAAGGTCAACGTAACCCAATGGGTCAGCAGGTGTCATTTCTGTTGAACCACCATCCGTATCGTGAACGATGATCTTCAACTGACCTACAACTGTTCCATCAGCAAGTGTTGTTGCGTTAGTACCAGCAGTCTGAAGAAGCGTAAGAGCGGTAGTAATACTAATCGCTGTTTGCGTTCCATCAGAAATATCTTCTACTGAGTTCGAGAACCCGATAAAAGAAGGAAGGTTGTTAATAAAGTTGGTTACAGAAACCTTCTTGTTAATAGGCGTTCCAGTTGGATCGTCTACAACGTGTAAAAGGTCAGCACCAGCGATGCCTGTGCTCAAGTCTGTAAGGGCGGTTATTTTCTTATCAGCCATATGGCCTCTCCTTACCTATAGTTAAAACCCATTGACTTAATTGTCTCTGGGAATGCTACTGTTAGTATTAAGAAAGTGCAACCGAAGTTGCTTCTTCCTCTTGACTAACATCACTCTGACCAGAAGCCTGGCCATCATTATTTAATTCTTGCAGAAAGGATACACATTGTTGTCTTGCACCGTCCAGTGCGTATAACAACTTGGTCGCTTCACCTTTCTGATTATCTAAATCCGCTATTTGTTGATTTACTTTTTTAATATCATCTTCAACAACAGCAATTCTTTTTTCTATCGTTTCTTTATCAATCATCATTATTTATACTCCAAATCACAACAGTTTATAAAATTATTTATACTCCTTATGATACGGTCATTGTCGCATCTGAATCAAGGGTCAATGTTAAATCAGCAGCCATACCTCCACCAGCTTCTTCTAACAAAAATCCAAATTCATTTTCGAGTTTGATTCCAACGTCTGCACTACCATCTGATGCAACCGAACCAGTTTCATCTTCAAGTATGATTTGATCACCAGTGACTTTATCTATCGCACCACTGTTCAAAGATATAGCATCATCTGAGTTGATACCTAAAGTGTTATTGGTAACATTACTTGTTCTTGTATCCTCTCCTGCTGGGAGTGAAAATGCCAAAACACCGTTTGAAAGGTCAGAAACAGAAAGATTTACATCCATAATGGTTCCAAAGTTTGAACCCAATGCAGTTGCTTGTTTTAATTGTAATTGTGGTGTTCCTGTTACGTTAATCGGTTCGTTAAAGTAAACATAAACCGTTACATCACCCAAAGAGGATGAAGCTGCACCTGTAAAGGTGTCTCCATCTGGAAAAAATGTTGTCTTGGATGATGTGTTTCCAATTGTCAACTGAGGTGCAGTAGGAACATCGATTGAATCTTTTAATTGTCTGACACATACAAGAACTTCTGGTTGAGCGGCAGTGTTATCGTTCCCTGTCGCTGGACTTCCAGGCTTCATAATCCAACCTGAGTTACTTGCGGTAACACTCTCTTTTGCGTAATCACCACTTCCGTCAGCAGCTTCTGATAAGAAACTTGGTTTTGCTTCACTCTTACTTGCATCTACTCCTAAGACTCTAGAGTCTGCATTTAGAGCTCCAGTAGAGTCTGTTCCGTTCAGAGCGATATATTCATTCTCAGCTGTAGATTCCTCCAGCACAATATTAAAACTTTTTTGAAAAGGCATTTTTAAATCTCCCTACTATTTATATTCTATTTATAATTATTTGAAATCCAATCGTTACTTGTCATTGATTTTGGGGTCAACCTCTACCTTTGTAACAGGTTCACCTGTCATGGCCTTTTTAGGATTCTCATTTTCTTTACCGTTATGTTTTTTCTCTGCAAAAGGATTCTTACCCTCGTCCATGTCCCATATCTTTGCAAGTCTCTCACGCATACTTGCGTTTTTCTTTTGTATGGTTTCTACCTGTTGTTCCCAATCATCAGCAGACTGGCCAGGAGTTACCGCAAGTTTAGACTTGGTGTTCTCTGGTGTTCCAACGTCAAAGTTTTCTTTCTTAATCGCTTTAGAGATTGCTTTACGTCTTGTGTGTAGATACTTATCAGTAGAGTCTACATCACCATCGTTATCGATGTCTTTGTCTTTACGATCCTTGAACTTTTTCTTCAACGCTTTAGGTTGAACTTTGTCCATACCCTCACCGTCATCAGACTTATCGTTGGTATTATCTTCTGCTTGTTTTGCAGCTTTCTCCCACATTTTAAGTATTGATTCCTCAATACTGTTTGGTTTAGATTCTAAGTATTTCATTTTGTCATGTCCTTTACTGCTCTGAGAAAGTCTGCGTAAGACTTTTCTGCTTGTTTTTGAAATTTTAATTTATCTGCTGGTTTCAGTTTATTAAATTTTTGTAACACCAGAGATGCCAATTTAGAGGGAACCTTTCTCGCTGGGCCCTTATCAAACTTAATCTCGAAACTTCCCTTTTCATTTTTAACATCAGCAGCTTTCTTGAGTTTGTTGATGATGTTTCGATCTGCTTTCTCTCTGTCTGCATCGGTTGCCTTTACTTCATCGTCACTACCTTTCTTTCGTGCATCCATGTCACGCAACGCATCTCTTCGTGCTCTTGCAGCTGGTGACATTCTTCTTTGTTCTCTGACATTATCACCAGCAGATAGTGCTTGAACAACACTCTCAACTGTTGCATCGAGCTCCTCAAATTTAACTGGAACAGAAATTGAACCTTGCGTTTTGGGGTCAAGTATCATCATTCTCTCCTTACCTTTAGTTGAGTTCTTGTAGTCTTTATGGACTTTTGCAAATTCTTTTTTGGATATCTTTACAACCTTACCATCGTACTTATACTTTGCTTCGTTCATGTTGACTTCCTCTTTATACATATTTAGTTCAAACCGTTTGTTATCAAGGTTTGTAACCTGTATTTGAACAGTCCCTTTATCACCCTTTAGTCTGTATTTGTTTACCTTACCTTTCGATGGTTTTCTTGGCCCTGTTGCAACTTTGTCATCAATCTCTTTGGGATCAATGGTGATACCGTATTTCTTCTTTGCAAATGCGTATGCGTGTTGCATAGCAGATGAAAAGTCATTATGGTAAAGTTCGTAACCAGTGGTTGATTTTGCACGAGGAAATGTTTTTGAAAACTTTAGGGATGCTTTTTTTGAAATCTTAGCTTCGTTCATTTCTTTTAAACCTCGTTTTTTCATCTCCTTACCGATACGTTTAATCATAAATTGTGTAGATGGTAACTTTGGATCTTTCTTTTCAGCATCACGCATTTTCTTCATCATTGATTTAAGATTATCGTCAGACTGTTTTGCCATCTTTGCATCTTCATCAAGTTCAAGACCTTCTTTTAATTTTGGATAATACTTCTTAATCAACGCATCTCTATCTTGTTGGTCTTTTCTACTGATAGAACCTTTCATATTATGTCTGGCTGCGATGGCATTTACTTTTATATTCTCAGCAGATGTACCAAACATTTTTACAAGTTCAATAGCATTCTCTGTATGTTGATTTTCATCCTCATTCTTTGCAAAGTCTTTTTTGGTAAACTTCTCATCAAGTTCAACTTCTTCTGAAACAGATGGAACTAAAAGATAATCTCTCATCTTATTCATACTGTTTGATGTGACCGCAAGTTTATTAGTCCACCAAGTCGGTAGTGAATCCTCTGGACTCATTGTCTGTAATTTTTGTAATATCTGCATTGCGTCCTCAGCAATAATTTTACACTGACGAACCGCAGATGCAACGTCTTGATGTCCATCTTCCTGTATGCTTTCTTTGATATCAGTTCTACCGAATCCAAGTTTGGGATCACCTTTTAACATTGAGTCGAGGTGCATCTTCATATACTTGTCAACTTCGTCTGCGATACCAACCTCTTTAGCCTTTGCAATAATCTTGTCGTAAAGTTCTTGTGATTTTTCTTTCTGTTCATCACTCGCACCACCAGCGTCCATTGCGTCTTTTTCCATCTTATAGAAATCATCTTGCATTTTTGTTAATTCTTCTGCACCATCTTTATCTGCGTGTTTTTTCATTGTTGTCTGTGCAGAACCACACATAAAAAAGTGTTTGGTTGTATAGTTACCAACTGTGATTTCGTGTTCTGGTTGTTCACTGATAAATGATTCACTAAATTCTTTAAGTTTGTTGAAGGCGTCTAACTTCTTTGCCTGTTTTAAATGTGTTTCTGATGCGTTCTTTAGTTCGGCTATTATAACGAATATACCATGAAACTGATTGTACAGTTTTCTAAAAACCTCATCACTAACCTTTTTTCTCATTTCATCATAATGAGCTTTAACTCTTACAGATTGTGCAAGGTGTGTTTTTGATGCATTTCTTAACTCACCAGACAATCTTTTCATATCTGATGAATCGCCAATTTTTTCTGATAAGTCTACACGTTCTCTTACTTGTTGATAGAGTTCATTTATGTTTGTGTATTTCTGTCCCATTTTTTTATCCTTTCATTAAATCGGTTACTGATTTACCCTTTTCCCAAAACTTACAAGACCAATATCTTGCTTTATACTTAGGGCCAGGATTATCGCAGTTGTGTCTTGCACGAAAACTTTTTCTCCTAGCTGGGTCATCTCGTTTGATTTCCATATTTGGATCACCAAACTCTACCTTGACCACGTTACCCTTATCGTTCCTGACGTATACTTTGTATTTTTTAACATCGCCTCTTGTAGGATTATTTAGTTTAACTGGTCTCCCATCATACTCTGCTTTCTCAGATACTTCACCCCAATCGTTTGTTTTACGAAAGTTTGTGAAAGATACTGTCTCACTCTTAGTTTCTTTCTCTTTACCAAATGCACGTTCTTGCCATTCATGTGATTCGGAGTCTTTTGATATCGGGCCACCTTTCGCCCATGTGTGACAAGCTCTCGCAGAGTGACACTTGAAATGGTGCATCCAACAATAACCGAGTTCTCCATCGTCATCAAACGTATCGCCTGGCAAACAATCTTTCATTCTTGGTGAGATATCAAATGCGACACAGTTTCCACATATAGATTTCTTTGCAGCTTCAACTGTTGTTTTCCAATATTTTGCAATCTTTTCCCAATAGTCGCCAGGTTCGTCTACATTCAGAGGGCCATAATTATATTTCTTAATTGTTGCATCTCTGTTCTTTGTATTCAATGCGAGGTCTTGAGTTGATGGAGGACATTTCATTTCCTGTTCCGATATGCAATCCTCGCAACAGATTCCTAGTTTCTCCAACATTCTATCATGAACTTCGTTTAGTTTCCACCACCAGTCATCACCGTACTTGTCCTGATATGAATCTCTTATTGTATCTGATTCATACCATTGTTCGACCACACTCTCTTCGTATCGTGATGCTCTTAAATCTGCTGGTAAAACTCCTTTTTTAACCAACTTGTTAATGTAGTCTATCAATGCTTTGACATCGATACCACTATACCGTCTTGCGAGTTTATCTAAAACAAATGTTGGTGTTTTCTTTGGATCGTCTTTTCTTGATTTGACATACGCTTTGACAATTGCATCATATTGTTTAGGGTGTGTCATCTGATTTATTTTTCTTAGTATACCAGTGATAGGACTTTCATCTATTGATTCTTTCTTGGCCATCTTGGTTAGGGTTGCGTAGTAAATCGACTCACCCTCTTTTCCATATCGATCAATAAAGTCTTTCTTGGGAACTTTCTTCTCAAGACTTTTTAGTTTTTCTTTTTCTGTGCTGGTGAGTGTTCTCTCTCCAAGTTCATATTTCTTTGTTATCTTATCAATCTCTTTTTTGTTTTTCTTGAACGCAGGCGAACCAGATGGTAAGTCCATTCCCTTAGAATATAATTTTAAAAGTTTTAATCTTACATCAGCTGGTAACTGTTCAAAAGCAACCTCATGCAACCATGCTTTGTGAACTTTACCTTCCTCGTCATGAAACGCAATATAGTTTGTTCCCTTGCGAATCACCTTACCTGAGATACCTTTTGCTTCTACGACATCACCGACATTTCATATTTTTCCTGTGAGATATGCATCACGAATCATTTCTTGTTCGTCCATCTCTCCCATGTGTCGTTCTTCACGAATACCCATATATTTACGAACATCGTTGTATAACTTCTTTGCATCTCTGAAACCTTTTGGTAGTCCCTGTTGAAAAGAATCAAAGTCTCCATCGACAGCTGCAGCTCTCATCTTGGACGCAGACATACCCTCGACACCTTCTGCATCAGGGTCACGTTCTCCAGCACTAACGACATTGATGTTATCAAACTTATAGAAACCATGACGTTTACCCTCGACACCGTTGTAGGTTTTCAGTAGACTACTAAACTCTTTGACTCTATCAGAACCAGCAACCATCACCAAGTCTCTAAACCCTTCATCATACAACTTGACTGCAACATTGATTGCGGTCTTTGCATCTTTGTCTGCAACAATGTTTCGTGCGTGTTTAGGAAACATCTTTTTCATGTATGCAACTTTAAGTGCGTGTGGTAATGGATCTTTCTTTGGATTCTGTGAGAACGATGGATATATACGATAGGGACTAGAACCAGACACCTGTGCAACTTTTGATATCAGTTTTTCATGACCAGTGGTGGGTGGATTGAATCGACCAAATGCGAATACAATCTGACCCTTTTGTTCAGTGAGTTCTATAAAACTACGCATCTTGACGAGCCCTTTCTTTTGCAGCTTTGACTCTTGCTTTTGCAGCAACTTTTATTTTTGGTATTTGTCTTTTTGCAATCTTATCAATCATCGCACCGTATTTGGTTGCAATGATTTGATCTATTTTAACTTTGGCCTGCATACTCATTTCAGCATATTTGGGATAGAACTTTTTGAGTATGACTTTCTTTGCAGCCTTTTTCGCAAGAGTCATTATCTTTCCAGCGTCAGGCATACGCCTCATCGCCCTCGCTTTCTTTGCCTGAAAGGCAGCAGACTTAGCGAGTCGTTGCATACGAATCTTTTGTTTCTTTCTTTGTGCTTTGTTTACAAATCGAAACTCAGTAATTTGATTTACTTCAGATTGTAGTTCTTTAAATTTTTTCATTTGTCCCATGCCTTTATAGCGGTGAAGTTGTTAAACGAGAACTCCATACGGTCTACCAGTTTAACTGCACCTCCACTCACTCTATCAATCGCAACATAACCCTCTGGATTAGTTACCTTGAATCCATTTGCGGTTTTGACAAAAGTATCCGTCAAACCCTTCACACTATTTAGTTTTTTTACTATTTGCATCTTTGCGTCAACCAGTAAATTTTGAAACCGTATGACCTGTTCTAGATTCCTTGTGTGTTTACTAAAATCCCTTACATATTCTTTTTGTAACTTGGTATATTTTTCTTTACCCTTGTCACTTTTTGCTTTATCGATTTGTTTTTGTATTGACATCTCGACCCACTTGACGTAACCAGTTGCGTGAGACTTTGGATTACTGATTATCTCACCAGCTCTCACCTTACTGTTGTTGTAGGTCTTGAGCGATGCACCGACCAACGCACCTGTCAAACTGTCCTGTAATGTTAGAAATCTTCTCAACATCGGTGCGTTTATCTTTTGAAATGTAGAACCCACCTTTGACAGTGTTGCAGTTATCTTGTCTGTTTCTTTTTGATTGAATGTTGCTCTACCTGATACATCTTTATAGGTTGCATCGTCCATCCACACACTCGTTGGTTTACTTAATCCTTTGATGTCTGCACCGAATGATGCTTTCATATCTTGAAGTTCTTTTCCCTTGTAGGTTGTGTGCCAGACAACTCCGATTTTGGCCTTGTTGATTACCTTACCCAAATCGGAATCCACTGGAACTGCATAGACAATCGTATTGGGTTGGAACGTGTAGTATTTTGTTCCCTCGCATTAGATCACCCTGTAGAACGTCTTTTATACCCAACTTAGAAAACTCTGCAAGTGCAATCTTAAACTTAGAGTTCAATGCACCAGATAGGTCTGCATCAATCTCTGCGTTGGTTTTGTATAGTTTGGGATTGATGTTAAATACTGATTTCTTTGCAACGAAAAACTTACCGTCTGATGGATCGATACCAGCGAAGATTGCAGGCGCACCGTCCCACTTGACCGTCATGTTCACAGATGACCGACTCGCACCAGCCAACATATCTCTCAATGATTGTATAAAGTTTATTGCAGCCCTACCACCATCAACACCATAGTTGAGTATCTCATCCTCAATGTGTTCTAGGTGAAGATTTTTTCCAGCCTTATCTTCAGTGAGTAGTTCTGCGAATGATAACATTACGATGCTTTTATGTATGGAGCTGATAAATCAGATGATGACAACGCATAACCAGCAATTGCATCACAAATTTTATTACCAGCTGCTCTGTTTTTTACAATCTGTGCGGTGTAGAACATACTTTTATATTTTGAATATCTCCAATCCATTTTTGCTCTCTGTGATTGTTTTATGAAAAGAGTTTGTTCTATTGGTTTTCTAGTTTCTAGTGCAAGGTAAAGTTCATACAACTCCTGTAAAAATTGTGGTGTTGGTTTTGTTGCTAAAGCTTTTAGTTGTGACTCTGTGTACTTAAATTTAACCCCTGTCTGTTTTTGTAAGATACCCTCTAACACTCCACCACCAATTTTTCCAGCAGAAGCTTTTGATCCTTTTATTTCACCTTGCCAACTTTTTCCAATATCAAAACTTCTAAGTTGCATTGTCATTCCACCAAAATTTATGTAAACGTCTTTTGATTTAAAAACATCTCTAGCATAAAGTTTGTAACTTTGAAACTTAACTGGTCTCCTAATAAAACCTTTAGTATTGAACTCCTCTAGTTTTGCTTTGCCAACTGCTTTCTTTAAAGATATACCAACAAGTCTTTTTTTATCGTACAATTCTTTTAGTTCGTTATTAAATTCACCTAAAGTCGAAAACTGATCAAAATTAAAACTTTCTGAACCCTTGACAGCCCAAATATCAGCTGGTGTCCACTTGTTTACGTTTGAGAATGGTTTTGGTGTCTCTGCTTTATTTAATTTATTGAACGTGTTGTTAATTGTATTAACTAACTGTGAACCCCTGTGAAACTTCCAAGACCCACTTCCTAATTGTTTTCTTAATGCGTTTCCGATCAGAATAGAAGATTGAATCCAATCGTCAGTTAATTTTTCTGCGATTGTAGACATTGGAACATCGATGTCAACATATTGTCCAGCTTCACCCAAAAGTTCGTCATCTAGATATTCATCAATCTCCATTTTACCTGTGACATAATGTATGGCCGCAGAATAAACACATTGAGCACATTCTGTGGTTGCAGTATTTTCTGCACCACCACCAGAACCACGACCACCACCAAATAATTCTGTTTTTAATATGTTGTTAAGTTTTAATTCATCACCGTTTGGGGTTATAAAAACATTTTTATATTTACCCATCTCTTTGAACGTGGATTGATAATCACCAGTATCAAATGCAGCTTTTATCTCTGGGGATAACCAATCTATAGTGGTGTCACCTTTTGTAGTTTGAACTTTTATTTTTTTATCAATAACATTTGTTATGATTGAAGCTCTGGGAACTCCACCCCTTATCTTAGATATCTCTTCAATATCTAGACCCTTAGCTTCGACTAAAAAGTTTTGAATTTTTGATATAGGTTCAATATATTCTTGCTGAACTTGTCGTGTTTGACGGACAATATCTCTAATAGACATCCAAATCTCCCATAAAAGTAATTTATATACTATTTATAAGATGAGAAGTTATACTTTCAGTTTAGAAAACTTGTCGTATGATTTAGAACCAAAACTTGTATTATCGAACACTGGCCCGTTATCCTGACCACTATTCACCAAGTCCTGTTGTGCGTCAACCTCTACATCATATAATCTCATCTTTGCACGATCTATACCGATAACAAATCGTTTATTCATTGTAGGATCATTGTATCGGTTTTTCAACTGTTTTACACATATCTGATTGAGTTCCTCTAGTTCCTCTGTCGATATCAATGCAAACATCAAGTCAGCGGTTGCAGGCAATCCAAAACTCTCAGAGGTATCCTCAAGTCCGACATCGGTAGATACAAAACCAGACCTTGTGGTTTGAGTTGCAGACATGATAGGAACATTAGTCTCGACCGCAAGTCCACGCAGTTCTTCTGCAATCGCTTTGACGTACATATACGAGTTCACATTCTGAGCACCCTTGAATCTACTGGACGCACAGATGTTTAGATAATCAATAAAGATAATATCTGGTCTGAAAGACTTTTTGATTGCAAGTTCTTTTATTAATCCTCTAAAGTGTGCAGAGTGAGCTGTTGCGGTTGGATATTCCTTGACGATAAGTTTACCAGTTGTCTTTTTGGTTATCTTTGACATTTTATCTGTGAACATCTTTTTTGGTAGGTCTTGTAAATCTTCCATACTGACATTCATTAGGTTCGCATCGATTCGTTCTGCGATTCTTTCCTCTGCCATTTCTAAGGTCACATACAAAACATTCTTACCCTGAGATAAACAGTTTGCAGCCATGTGACACATAAACAAACTTTTACCAACACCAGTTCCAGCAAGTGCGATGTTCAAAGTCTTGGGAGGCAAACCACCTTTTGTTATTCTATTGAAAAAGTCCAAGTCGAATGGTATGCGTTCTTCTACACGATGATAGAACTCATATCGTGATTCTGCATCTTCAATATAATCGTGACCGACAGAGTTGTCAAAAGATACTGACAGTGCATCGGTCAATATCTCTGGGATTGCATCAGGTTTTCTTTTACTATCTTTACCATCAATAATCTTGATACCATCAACGATTGCATTGTAGATTGCTTTGTCTTTACAAAACTTTTCAGTATGATCCACCAACCAATCGAAGTCCACTTCCATCGGATTGAGTGTCTTGATGATATCGACAATCTTTTTATGTTCTGTTTCGTTAAGGTCTTTTCTCTCACCGACCTCTATCTCAAGGCTGGTCTGTGTGGGAATCTTTTGATACTTATCTACAAAGTTACTGATTTCCTCGAAGATGATTTGTTCCTCTCTCTCATCAAAATAATTACTCTTGATGAAAGGCAAAACCTTCCGAGCATAATCTTCATTGCAGATTAAGTTAGTGAGTGTGGTTCTTTCAATCGTCTGATTCAAACTCTTCTCCTGTACCATATTTATCAATTACATCTACTAGAATATCACCTAGTAAATCTCCAAATTCTTGTTTACCAAACTCCTCAGTATCAAATCCATACTTATCTAATATATTATACTCAAAGGATAAAATTACCCTCTCTGGTGATTCTTTTAGATTGCTAGGATCTTCACTTAGTAAGTTCTCATTATCTACATCTCCAATTTTAACTTCTTTGTATTCATAGATTACACCAAAGTATTTTCCTTGTCTTATTGCGATACCTTGCATATTTCTTTTTGGATTTCTGACAAACGAATACATTTCTTCAATCGACATAATGTAAATAACTCCCTACGATATATTTTGGTGAGGTCACTGGAAAGTTACCACGATGTAACCAAGGCCACAGTGATGGAAAGATTAACATATTACCTCTATGACATGATGAAACTTTTGGGCCCCATCCTTCAGCAGTTTGTCTTGAAAAAATAGTTTCACCCTTTGCGTTATTACTTAAATATAAAAACATAACCAAGAACCGACTGTTGTTATCTTTACCAGTAACATCTACATGAGGGGGGAAGTTGTCTTTTTCATTTGGTAAATATCGTTTCATGCGTATTGGTTCTAACGCATATTTTTGTGGCCACTGATTTTCTATCTTGACATCTTCTCTATATCTTTCAACCTGTTCTAGAATAACTTTCTCTAGATAATCTGATTCATACTTCCACAGTGAATCTCTACCAAAGTTTATTTGTGTAAAAGACATTTTGTTATCGACAACTTCATGATGTTCCTCGAAGTCCTCAAACTTTTGCACCAGTGATTCACACCAGTTATCAGGAACTACATTCTCATAAATTCTTATAAAATTTTCCATACGTTTATTCTACACACCTTGTAAGGTAAAGTCAATCGCTATTCGTTTTTTATCTACAAGAATATCAGCTGCACGATGATGAACTTTGGAATCAAATATTATGAAGTCTGTCGGTCTAACTGGATAGACCTCACCACCATGTTCAAAACCACCACCCCAAGAATCTTGCCAGTCGGAGTTGAGTACACCCAGAACTTTTATGAGATTCTTTTCATTTTCTGATGTGTGGTCTTGATGCAAGTTGTCCTTTCTATATTTGTCTTTGATAGACACACCGCAGAACATAACATTAGGTGTGATGATGTCAGATGCTTTCTCATAAATCTGTATCATCAAACTCATTGCAATACCAGCAAGTCTCTGATCTGGAGCTCCCTGTCCACCTATGATTTCTAACTTTGCGTGTTTATCATCAAAGTCAGCACCCTTCGGATAATGAAAGTTCCATCTATCACTCTGTTCTACTTGATATCGAACAAAGTCCAAGAACATTGGACTACAACAGTTTTTAACTATCCTCACCGCCATACTTGAACTCCTTACTTGCAGCTTCATCTAACTTACTCATAATCTCATCCGTAAAGTAAGTCTCTGGGTCGTTCAATATAGTTTTACCAAACTGTTTACTTCCGTCTGGTAACTCATAACGAGTTGATACCTTTTTAAAGATGTCATACTTTTCTGCAAGTTCGAGTAGTCCATAATATTTATCTAAACCTTTGTCATAGGTTAATCTTACATCAACCATCTTGTTTTCAACTGTCAGCCTGGACTTGTGATTTTTACAGTGAACGATGTTTCCAACAACTTCGGTTCCATCTTTCTCTTTCTTTTTGGATAGATATATGATTGAAGAAGCTGCGTATTTCAATCCAGAACCGCCACCCATTTCTTTTGTTGGAAACATCGAACCAACGACATCGTATGTGTAAATGCAGCTTTGAGAACTTGTGCTCTAGTCATATCTCTGGTTTCTTTACCGTCAGTTGTATCCTCGACTTCTTTGGTGGTCGCTAACATACCAAGTGAGTCTAGACACAGAAACATCGGTTTACGATCTGCTTCATTCTGTGCGAGATAGGTATCAAGAACTCTGATGGCTTGCGTTCTAAACTCTTGCACTGTGGTCACAGGAACAATCACCATTCGTTTTGCATCGATACCTCTATCCACAATCATTTGTTTTGTGATTGCAGATTCAGACTCAAAGTAAATTACACCAGCATCAGGGTTTGCATCGAGAAAGTTCTTAACGATACCACATAGAAAATACGTCTTACCAGTAGCACTCTCGCCGGCAAGTGCGGTGATTTTATTTGCAGGCAATCCACCATGTATAGAACCCGATAGTAGTGCGTTGAAAATATACGAACCTGTATCAATAAAGTTTTCTACGTCACCAGCTTCTACACCGTCCTCAACAAGTGATGCATATTCATTACCTGTTGACTTAATTATATCTTTCAAAAAATCATTCATTCATAAATCCTTCTAGTCCTACTTCCATTGTTTTTTCAAACTCAGGAAACTTTGCTTTTTCAATATCATTGTTCAAATAATATTCTATTAGCTCTTTGTTAATAAAATAATGTGTTTCAAAATCATCTCTTACAGTAGGGTCTGCATTTTCGTTTATTGTCAGGCTTGCTGATGTGTGTTGTATGAAAACATTAACAACTCCTGT
>LUMQ01000723.1_pt1 | contig 17940 bp, 19 predicted proteins | sample 729621 | NCBI WGS metagenome assembly LUMQ01 (sample SAMN03860259, study PRJNA289734) | marine metagenome | biome: seawater column; feature: ocean; material: water; isolation source: Red Sea water column Station 12 - depth 25m | place: Saudi Arabia: Red Sea | collected 2011-10-15 | depth 25 m | reverse complement strand
GTGATTGAAACCATAAGAAGCAGAACAACACAAGTTGTATTTAAAAAAATTTCTGAAGCAGAAATAATTAAGGTACTACAAAAAATTTCAAAAAAAGAAAATATAAATTTCAATAAAGACATTCTTCAAACTATTGCAACCTATTCAGACGGATCTTTGAGAGATGCAATAAATTTATTTGAGCAAGCAGATAATACATTTGGAGAAAAAGTAACTGTTGAAAATATATTCAGCCTAGTTGGTAAATTGGGCTCTGAAGAGATACAGGAAATAATTGAATCTATCGAGTTTCAGGATACAGGTAAAATTTTAAATGTCATCAGAGAAGCTTATGCTAAAGGTTTGCAACCAACCGATATTTCAAATTCAATATCAGAATTTTTTCGGAATTTATTTTATCTTAAGTATTTACCAGATGATAAAAAACTCGAATCTTTAACTGAAGATTTTAAAAAGAATTTAGAAAAAGCAAATGAAAAAATATCAGCAAAACAACTGGTTCGTATACTTGATTTGATTGATGAAATTAATTCAAACTTACCATCATCAAATTCTCAACATTTAAAACTTGAATTATTCATGATGAAATTGATTAAGCCAGAATTTGGCTCTGATGTAAAATCTATTGGTTACCGACTGGATCTTTTAGAAGGACGAACTACTTTATCAAGAAGTGTTGATGAAGATACTAAATCAGAAGAAAAAATACTAGCTGATGAGAAACCAAAAGATGAATCTAAACCTAAAGAAAAAAAGGTTAAAAGTAAAAATAAACAATCACTTGAAGACTTCGATGTTTACTGGCCGAAAATTTTGAACTCGCTGAAAGAAACTTTATCAGCAAGAAAATTTTCTTACTTAACGGCAGTGAAACCTGAAGTGAATGAAGATAATGTTGTAACCCTTTATGTTGATAAAAATAATGAATTTCTTTTTGATGAATTAAAAAAAAGTACGGAGATAATTGATCTGATTAAATCAGAAGTAGCAAAACTCATGGGTATTGAAGCTTTAGTAAATATAGATATTAGCGAAACAATTAATACAAAAGAAAAGGGTGGCATATCAGCGGCCCAAGAAATTTTTGATGTTGAGGATTTAAGTTAATTATCTTTTAGATTTAATTCACTTAAAGCCATTGTTATTCTTCTTGATCCTTGATTTTGCGCACTTTTACATAATTCAATAAAACTTCTTAGTTCCCCAGTTCTAAATTTTTTAAGTGCATCACCTGAAGGAACATCTCCATTTCTTTCTCTTTCTAGCAATTTAATTTCAATCTCTTTTGCCCTGGCAAGATAAGTACTGCTCACCTCAAATAAAGTATCAACACCATCAGTTATAGGTGGATTAATATGACCCATTAGCACATTTATGTATTCGTTAATTTCTTCATGCAGCTCGTCTGCGCCTGAGAGACCTTTTTTTAGTGGAAATTTTTGCATTATTCTTTTCTAACCTTTATGTATTTCATTTTAATTACATTAAGAGACACAATAAACGCCAAAGCAATAATTGTTAGATAAATCAATAAATTCATAATGTTCGAATTTCCACTAACAGATAAAAATCTGATAAATGTAAAGACTACACTCCCAATTAATGTTGAAATGCTCAAGTCAATTGCTAAATCCCTATTTAGAATTTTTTCATTGCCTATTTTTAATGTAAAAAGCAACACCAATGAATATAAGAAAAGAGGTATAACAATTAAAACTGCATAGTTTGATTCCGAATTATTTGTACTGCTTAACACAAGTAGAGTTGACAAAACTGTTGCTGAAGTACCTATCAAAACTGGATACCAATAATTACTTTGAACATAAAAAGATCTAGTTACGATCTGATTGATCGACCAAGGTAAGATAGCAAATGATACAACTGACATAATTGAACTTACACGTTGGACATCATTACTAGTAAATGCACCACGTTCGTAAACAATACTTACTACCTCATCGCTACCAAAGAAAAAAAACAAAACTATACCTACATTTAGAAAAAATAAAATAGAGACTTGCCGACGGATTAATTCTCTAAGTTCTTCAAACTTTTTGTTAACAAATAAGTTAGATAAAGTTGGAAAACTTGCAACACCTACAGCTTGGGCTATAACTCCCACAGGTAAAATTGCTACTCTCCTAGCGTATCTAAAAGAGGCAATTGCTCCTATGCTAAGAAAAGATCCAAATATTCTGAATAACTGTTCATCCATGACTGCAATTGATTGACCAACAATCAAAGGAAGTGATACTTTAAAATATTGACTTAAAAACATTGCTTTTGGTTTTATAAATTTATAACTCAGACCAACACTTCTTAATCCAATTAATTGAATTACTATATGACCCAAAAAGGAACCGATCAAACCACCTAGTGCAAATCCGTAAACTGTAGCTTCTGGAGTTGAAGAATAAATCCAGCCAAATAAGATAATTGACAAATTATAAATTACTGGAGCTATCGCAGCGTATTTAAATTCATTTTTAAAATACTGATATGCCATCATAATTGCACCCGAAAAGAAAAAAACTTGACTAAAAATAATTGGAGTAAAAACTTTAACAAAAAGGTCTTGGTTTACCACTCCAAAGATATCTGCTATTTCATATCTAAAAATAAAACCAAGAATAGAAATACTTAAAAATATAACCGTTAAGCCATTTAGCAGTGAAAGGAAATAACTATTTAGCTTATCGTCATCTTCTTTTTCAAACCTTGAGAGAAGAGGTATTAATGTTATTGCAAGATAGCCTCCGGCTGATAGATAAAATAAAAAATCAGGAATTACAAAAGCTAAATCCAAAGTATCTGATGCATTAGATATCCCAGTCCAATTTGCTAATAAAATTTCTCTAACAAACCCAAAAATTCTACTCATTAAATAAGCTAAAGAAATTATTGATATTGGACCAATTAATTTTTTATAATTCTGCATGCTTTTCTTTCATAAGCTCAAGTAGTTCATAAGAAATATTTAACTTATTACTCTCATAACCAAATCCTATATTTATGTCAGGTTTATTGTCACCGTGATAATCAGAACCACCACTTTTTAATAAATTCATATTGTTTACAATCTCACTCAATGTGCTTGAAGTTGTTTTGGAGTAACTTGAATAATATGTCTCAACTCCATGAATACCGAGATTTTTCAATGACCCTAATCGATCTACAAATACAGAGTTGTACCAGTTTTTTGAAAAAGAGTAGTCTTTATTACTCATAAGTGTGTGAGGGTGTGCAAGAAAAACCAAACATTTAGATTCTTTCGCACAATCAATGACTTCCTCAATTGGGTTTTGGTGAATTCTAGAATCACCTACTTTACCATTTCCTAAGTATTCTTTAAAAGCTTCATTTAGTGAAGCTACGTACCCCTTTGATTTCATCAAATTTGCAATATGAGGACGACCCGGTACTTTTGTTTTAAGATCATCCAATTCTTTTCTTTCAATTTCTACACCTACTTTTTTTAGTTTTTCCAATATTTCATAATTTCTATTTTTCTTTTCAATTCTAATTTTTGAAAGCAACTCATATATAGGGGTATCTTTTTTTAAAAAATAAATAAGTAAATGAATTCCCGCAAATGGATTTTCTAACTCTAAGTCATACCAACTAACACTCATTTCAACCCCTGGAATTATTTCAATTAAATTAGTGTTTTCAACCTCTGACAAAAACTCGTGATCAGTTATTGATATAGCCTGTAGTTGTTGTTCTATTGCAATATTCAATATATCTTCAATTTTGTCAGTCCCGTCAGAATTAGATGAATGAATATGGAGATCAATGCTCATTAAATCTAGAATACTAGGTCTGTTAAATCTTTAATAAACTCATTAGAATGTTTCAGATGAATTTAATAGTACAAAAATTTGGTGGAACTAGTGTTGAAAATCCCGAAACACTAAAAATTGTTGCACAAAAAATAATTGATTGTAAATCAAAAGGAAACGAGGTTGTAGTTGTTGTATCTGCTATGGGTTCAAGTACGGATGAGTTAATTGATCTAGCTAATGAATTATCCGATACACCCTCCCCCAGAGAAATGGATATGTTGTTGTCGGCAGGAGAGAGAATAACAATGTCACTACTAGCAATGCATTTAAATAATCTTGGTTATGAATCCTTTTCTTTAACAGGTTCACAGGCAGGAATAACTACAACGTCAAGACATGGAATGGCGGAGATCGAAAATATTTCTGGTGAAAGAGTTAAAGAGGGCATTAATGAAGGAAAGATAGTAATAGTTGCTGGTTTTCAAGGAGTAAACAAAGAGACTAAAGAGATTACAACACTCGGAAGAGGAGGATCTGACGCTACAGCAGTTGCGTTAGCTGCAGCACTTGGTGCAGAAAAATGCGAGATTTATACAGATGTTGAGGGGGTATTTACAGCAGACCCAAGAATAGTTACAAAAGCCAAATTAATTGAAGAGATAACATACGATGAAATGTTGGAAATGGCTTCATCAGGTGCAAGGGTTTTAATGGCTAGGTCTGTAGAATTTGGTAGAAGGTATAATGTACCAATAATTGTAAAACCTACCTTTAGCGAAGGTTCAGGCACAATTGTAAAGGACAAAGTAATGGAACAAGCAATTGTAAGTGGAGTCACTCACAACGATAAAGAGATCAAATTTACACTATTTGGAGTTCCAGATCAGCCAGGCATTGCTGGAAAAGTTTTTGGACCTCTTTCAGAAAATGGTGTAATTGTAGATATGATTGTTCAAAACGTTTCAAAAGAATCAAAAACGGATATTAGTTTTACTGCACCATTAGAGCAAAAGTCCGAAGTTGAAAATATATTAGAAAATTTATCAACTGAGCTCAAAGCAGAAGGAGCAGATTCAGATCCAAATATTGCAAGGGTTTCTTTAATTGGTGCTGGTATGAAAGCTGAGTCTGGAATAGCTTCGAAAATGTTTTCAATACTTGGCGAGAATAAAATCAATATTGCAATGATTTCAACATCACCGATAAGAATTTCATGTGTTGTTAACAAGGATGATATGCAAAAAGCTATAGACTCATTACACAAAGAATTTATTGAAGCATAAATGAAAATCTCAATAGTTGGAGCTACTGGTCTTGTAGGGCGAAATATAATTGAGCTCTGTGAAGAATATTTTGACAATTCTGTTGAATACCATCTTTATGCATCCAAAGAGTCTGAAGGCAAAACACTGCAAGTTAATGGTAAAGAAGTTTCCATTAGAGAGTTAAGTTCAAAAAATATTGAGTCATGCGATATTGCTTTGTTTTCAGCTGGAGGAGAAAGATCAAGAGAATTTGCAAATCAATTTGTAGACAAAGGCGCTTTCGTAATCGATAATTCATCATCTTTCAGAATGGAAAAAACAGTTCCTCTTGTTGTTTACGGTATTAATGAAGACATAATAAAAAACGATTCGAAAATTATAGCCAATCCAAACTGTACAACTATGGCCCTTGTTATGGCTTTAAAACCATTACACGATATTTTTAATTTATTAAGTATTGTTCCAGTTTCATATCAAGCTGTTTCGGGTTCAGGCAAGAGTGCAATTGAATCGTTGGAAAATGAACTTTCTAACCTTTCAACACCAGGATCAGCGCCTGATGAAAAATATTATCAATCTCAGATAGCTAAGAATGTAATTCCAATTGCTGGAAATATTACAGAAAATGGATACTCAGATGAAGAAATGAAGTTTTCTAATGAGTCAAAAAAGATTTTGGACATACCGGACTTAAATGTTGAACCATCTAATGCAAGGGTAGGGGTTGAAACAGGACATGGTATATTTTGTACTGCAACATTTGAAAAAGATGTTGATGTTGAATCTGCTATTGAATCATTGGAAGCATTTGAAGGTGTAGAATACTGGAAAGAAACTTATCCGACACCTCTTGATGCTCAAGGAAATAAAAACATCTTAGTCTCTAGAATGAGATCCGGTCTTACAAGCAATAAAATACTAAACTTCTGGGCAGTTGGTGACAATCTCTTAAAAGGAGCAGCATTGAATGCTGTTCAAATTGCTAACCACCTATACAAAAATTTTTTTGGTGCAAGGTGGATATTTACCAGACTTCCAAGCCCTTATACTTTTTCAAAAGATGTTGATCGTTTAGGAATTCCCTGGCCTTTAGGGTGGTTGCAAAAAATAATACTTTTAAAACTTGGAGGAATACCAGTTTATAGAAATAAATCAAAAGGATTAATAAAGGGTGCTATAGAAGAATTTTCGAAAATGGAAGAATATGTTCTTGCAATTGCTCCAGAAGCTGGGACAGAGCAGGTAAAAAAATTTAGAAGTGGCTTTTATTATTTGGCAAAAGAACTAGATATACCTTACTTACCAATCGAGTTAGATTTTAAAAATAGAAGGTTTCATGTACAAAAAGAACAGTTTGTATCTATGTCATTTGAAGAAGAGTCTAAAAAAATTATTTCACTTTTTGAAGGGGTGGAAGGAGCTTTAAGAGAATTTAAAATGCTAGAAGAAACGGAACAAAAAGACTAAGCATATAATTTCCTACGGGAATTTTTTTTAATCCTAACAAGTTTATTCCAACACCAATTAACAATACCCCTCCAATTCCTGCAATCGAGTCAGATATTTGTTGTTCAATATTTGTATTAATTAATAAAGCAAACAAAGTAAATATTCCTTGATAGATCAATATTGAGACACCCGAGTATACGGCTCCTTTACCACCACTTGAAGTTATGAAAATTACAAGGAAACAGTCTAAAGCAGTTTTTATTAATAATAATTCCAAGTTTGACTCGACAACATCAAAGAAAGGCCCAATAATTGCTAGTGGTCCAGTAATTACAATTAATGTAGTTGTTAGATAACTTTCTATAAATTTAGTTTGGTCACTTTCACCTTTTTCAAATTTTAAATAGAGATAATCTCCAAAATTTTTTACTCTATCTTCAATCTTTAAATAGCTTCCAATAATTGAGCCAACTATTACAGCAAATAGGGTGAATATAAAATCTGGACTTTTTAAAGTTTCTCTAAACCCTAAAGCCAAAACTAAAAGACCGAGCGGTAGGAGATTTTCATCAAAGTTTTTGAGTTCTTTTTTAAAAATTATTCTGGCAAGAATACCAGAGACAATAACGCCAAATCCATTAATTAGCGTTCCAATTCCTGGGATCATTAGCTACTAAAATCGCTATGGCTTTTACTTGGTGTAGGCCCTTCTTGGCCTTGATACTTACTTCCATAGCTGACGTCACCATACTCAGCCTCAGAAGGTGAATTTAAATAATAGAAAGATATTTGTCCAATTTTCATCTCTGGATATATTTTGATTGGTAAGTTTGCAACATTTGAAAGTTCTAATGTTAAATAACCTGAAAATCCAGGATCAACAAATCCTGCAGTTGAGTGAATTAATAAACCTATCCTACCCAGTGATGACTTACCTTCGAGTCTTGCAACAATCTTATTTGATAAAGCAACTTTTTCATAGGTTGTGCCCAAAACAAATTCACCAGGATGGAGGACAAATGGTTCGTCCTTTGAAGCCTCCACTAGAGTAGTTAAATCTTCTTGGGGTGATTTCGGATCTATATGACTATATTTATGATTTTCAAAAACTCTAAATTCTGTCCCGACCCTTAAATCAACACTGGAGGGCTGGATATATCCTTGATCTAATGGTGATATTTCGATCCACTTATCTTCTAAGGCTTTTTTAATATCTTTATCTGAAAGCATTTTTCCTCACGTTTAAAGAATATACTAATCTAAAAATTTTTGTTTTTAATTATTTAGCAAAGAAGCAACTGTCCATGCAGTAATTATGAATCCTATTGTCCCCAAAAAAATTGTTCTTGATTTGTAAAACTCATTATCGTTTTTATTTTTATTTATAAAAGCAAGAAAGCTACCAGCAAACATAGCTGAGCCAAGGCCTAACATTAAAAGTCTTATAGTTAAATCGAGTGCAAATGGGTCATTCATGACATTATTGTTATCATAATAAAATAATGGATACAAGAGATATAGTAGATATTTTTAATAGATTCGATATTTCATCAATCAAAGATGAGAGTAAATACAAAATTTCTACTTTGGGAAGTATTACAAATCTTAACTATAAAGTTGAGATAGGTGATAAAAAATTTGTTCTTAGAGTGCCTGGAGAAAATCCAGATCTAATTAACAGAATATCTGAAGGATATAATGAAAAACTCATTCAGAGTATCGGAATATCATTGCCATTAATTGTATTTGAAGAAGAAACTGGTCTAAAAATTTCAGAATATTTTGAAGATTTATATACTTTTAAATCAACCGATATGCTTGATATAAAATTTAGAGATGACGCATTGAACCTACTAACTATTCTGCATAATTCAGAACTTAAATTTAAAGAAAATTTCTCTCCTCTCAACGTTTTTAAAAAATTAGTCAAAACGAATGACAAAATTGAAGACGAAGCAAAAACTGTCGGTGAAGAGATAGTCAAAGAACTAAACAAAATTGGTCTTGATAGTAAGCCATGTCATCAAGACCTCTACCATGCTAATTTTGTTTATTTTAAAGAAAAAGCATATTTGATTGACTGGGAATACTCATCACAAGGGGATCCATTCTTTGACTTCGCAGATTTTATATGGCAGAACGAGCTAGAAGATAATACCGAAATAATTAACGATATTTATTCAAAAATTGGAATTAACAATGATCAAATTAAAACAAAAATGGAATTATTTCAGATTTTATCAATGATTACTTGGGGCTTTTGGGCAAAAAGAAAATCTCCAAAAGATAATAGAGGTCAAGAAGCATTAATTTTCGCACTAGAAAAGTATGATAATAATTTTTCTTAAAAGATTTAACTATATTAATCTACTTGGGTTAGAATTTCGCAGTACGAAAAAAGGATAAATTTAAATTTTATGGGATCTTTGATTAAAAAAAGACGTAAGAAAATGTCTAAACATAAATACCGAAAACGTCGTAAATCAAATAGACATAAAAAGAAGTCTGTCTAAAACTCTCTACCTTCACTATTAAGATAATCTTCAATTTCCTCGACTAGATTATCCTCTGAAAAATTATCTTCAATGTTTACTTCTGCCTCTTCAAGTTTTGATACGTATTCAGCGAGATCTTCAGAGTTCTCCATAGCTTTACTAATTTTTGTATCAAACTGTTGTCCTTCTGATTGAATACCTGAATCATCTATATCAATTTTTAAGATTTCAGAAGTTTTATTCATTAAGGCACCAATACCCTTTGGGTAAGCGCCAGAACTTAAATAATGGGGAACTGCTGCCCATAAACCTGAAGTTTCTATTCCATTACTTCTTAAGTCATGGCCAACAACACTAGTAATTCCAGTAGGTCCAGAATAATTTGTCGGAAGTACATTAAATCTTGAATTAAAAGTTGGATCATCGCTTACACCAAATATTGGTACTGGTAAAGTATGTGCAACTTGGCCAAAGAATGCACCTAAAGTAACTGCTCTTTTTACACCAAGTTCAATTAGTACTTCTGATATATTCTGTGAATATTTTTTCCATTTCATTGAAGGTTCTTCTCCAAAGACTAAGATCACTTCTCTTTTAAGCTTGTAATCTTCAATAGAATAAAAAGTTGTTTGTGGCCAGTGAAAATTTCTTTCCCCAATTGCTTTTACTTCAACAACGGGCCTTCTCATTTGATAGTTATAAAATCCCTCGGAATTAAGTTCTGCGAAAGGTTCGACATCATAGGTACCGCAAATATTTTCAATACAACCACTTGCAGTGTTACCAGCGTCACTCCATCCCTCAAAAGCAAGAATTGCTACAGGGTCAGATAGAAGTGGCTTTCTATACCAAACAACATCTTCCATAAACGAAGATTAATATTTAAAAAATTTTATATAAAAAGAAATTAGAGTTTTCTGGATGAGTTTAAAACTACAGATAAACTTGATAAAGCCATAGCTAAAGCAGCCATACTTGGAACAATACTCCCACTTACAGCAATTGGAATCATGATTATGTTATATATAAAGGCAAAAAATAAATTTTGAATAATTCTTTTATTTGAATTTTTTGAAATATTAAAAATTTTGTTTAATATTTCAAGGCCCCCTTTAAAAATAATAATGTCGCTAACACTTTGCGCGATTTGTGTGCTTTGAGAAAAGGATAAACTTACATTTGCTTGTTTAAGTGCAGGTGAATCATTAATTCCATCGCCAATGAAACCTACCGTTTTATCCATCTGTTTTTCTTGAATATATTTTAATTTATCTTCTGGGGACTGATTGCCTAACACATTTTTTATATTTAAATCATTTCCAATTTCTTGGACTTTTTCAGTTTTATCTCCTGATAAAATTTCAATTTCATAATCTTTTGAAAGATCTTTAATGATATCTTTATTTACAGTTTTATCTTCTACTATCTTTACCTTAAATTCCTCATTATCAATTATTAATTCAAGATCCCCTTTTAAATCATCTTTCGACCTAAAAACAGAAACTTTTTTGTTTTCAACAACTCCACTAACACCAATTCCTGGTGTTTCAATAAAATTATCTACAGGGAACAGACTTAAATTTTTTATTTCCGATTCCAAAAGTATGCTTTTAGCAATAGGATGGTTTGATTTTTGTTCAACAGACGCAAGCACTCTCAATACTTCATCATCAACAATTTTACCTTTTGAATCTGAGATGCTTTCTATTTTGAAAATACCAGAAGTAAGAGTTCCAGTTTTATCAAAAACTATTGTGTCTAGATTTTTGAATCTTTGAAGATAGTCAAAATTTTTAAAAATAAAACCATTACGATTTGAAACTGAGGCAGTCCTAAATAATACGATAGGAGTTGCAAGTCCTAGAGCACAAGGGCAGGCAACAACAAGAATTGCAATTGTTGAACTGATTGTCTCTGAAAAATCATTTTCTAATACAAATAATTTAAATATCATGTTTGCAAAACTTAAAATCAAAATAGAAGGAACAAAGATATTTGTTATTTTATCTACGAGATCTTGAACTTCAGGCTTACTTGTCTGGGCTTTCAAAATTAATTTTTCAATATGGTTTAAAGTTGTCTCTCCCTCTTTTTTTACTACTTCAACTTCAATATCATCACCAAGATTAATTGAACCAGATACAATTTCATCACCCTCTTTTTTTGTAAGAGGTTCGGATTCACCAGAGATTACGCTTTCATCAACTTCAGAACTACCACGTATGATTACACCATCAAGAGGAATGATTTCGCCTTTCTTAACTATGATTACATCACCAATTTCAATCTGATTTAAAGGCTTGCGAACAGTTATTTGATTTTCGTAAACATTTACATCTTTGGGAATACTTTCGATTATGGAGTCTGATACTGAAACAGATGACTTAATTGAAATATCTTCTATAGTCTTACCAAGGAGAATGAAGCTAATTATGAATCCTCCTGTTTCTAAGTACATTAATTCTCCATTATTTGGCAAAATTCCAATGGCGAAAGAAGAGAGACTACCAATAGAGATTAATGTATCCATATTGAAATTAAGTTTTTTTATATTTTTTAAAGCAGATACGTGAAATTTTCTACCAAAAACAAAAATTATTAGTGAACCTATTCCTAATGCGACGAGACCTTGATCAGCCCCAATGAGTGGATTGATACAAAGCGTAAATATGAGAGAAAGAAACGGAGTAAGAAATTTTCTTATATTACTTTTTTTCTCCTCGGCTATTTCTTCTTGTGCTGAATATCCAATTGATCTAATTCGTTGAATATATTCATCTGAATTATTATCTTCGGGGTTAACTTCTAAGATTACTTTTTTTAGGGGGAAGTTTACAACTACATCTTTGACAGATTTTTCTTTTGTTAGAACTCTCTCTATTCTTGCAGCACATGCTGCACAGGTCATTCCTTCAACAGATAGAACTAACGTTTTTGTCTCAGCTGACAACGGTATAGCCTTGTTCATCAAGAAGTGATTTAACAAGATCTAAATTTATCTCTTCTGAGGACTCCAGTGTTACATTTTTTGTCTGAACGTCAACATTAACTGATTCAATATTTTCAACACCTGACAAAGTGTTTACAATCGTACTTTTACAATGATCACAACTTATTTCGGGAACGTTAAAATTAGTAGCCATAATAGAATAATAATTGTTAGTTGTTTATATTGTTAAGTTGAATTTTTAAACTTATGCAGTTTCTTGAAGAATTCTTCCTCTAACTCTTGGGTATTTAACAGGAGCATGGTTAAAGCAGTGCTCTCTTTTGTTATAGATACTTAATTGAGTATTGCAAGATTCTTCTTTACAAACTCTGCCCTGGTCAAAACTCTTTGAAGGTCTTATTCCACCTTTAATTTGACTTGCTTTTAATCCGTCAGTCATTTAATTCCCCACTTTGTGAATATATTCACAAGCTTAACAAACATTTGAAAAACCTGCAAGTTTTTCCAAACTTTTTATCCAGCTACGTATAGTAACATTTGTTTATGGAAATCAAACTAGAATTTTGTATTGTTTGAAACTATACACCCCGTGCAGTTAGTACGGTAGAAGACATACTTGAAAAATACGGAAAAGAAGTAAAATCCATTGATCTTATTCCAGGAACAGGTGGTGTTTTTGAATTGTATTTAAATGGTGAACTTATTTATTCAAAACTTGAAACTGGAAGGCATACAAACGAAGGTGAAATATTAGAGTTAATGGAAAAAGCACTTAGTTGACATATCCATTTGATCTTTCCCTAGTTGAGCTTATATTTATTTCATTACTTCTATTTGTAAGTGCAGCGATTCAAGGAATATTAGGTTTTGGATTTGCTGTTATTTCTTCACCAATACTTGTCCAAATTGAGCCACTACTAGTGCCACAAATTCTAAGTTTACTTGCCTTGCCTATGGCTTTCCGTATATATCAACGTGAAAAAAAAGAAGTAGATTGGAAACCGTTTAAATTCTTATTCCTAGGAAGAATTATTGGTGGCCCTTTGGGTTTATTGCTCCTTATTAACTTGAACGAGAAACTACTTTCAATAAGCGTAGGAGCAATTGTACTTGTTGCAGGAATTGCAACATTATTTAACTGGACTGTGAATAGGAATAATAATTCGTCATGGATCGCTGGAACATTATCTGGAATATTTGCAATGATTGCAGGAGTAGGGGGCCCTCCTATTGCAATTTTGTACAGAGGAGCTTCGGGTAAGGAGTTCAGACCATCGTTAAACGCTGTTTTTACGTTTGGAATAATGATAACACTAGGTCTTCTGCTTTTTAGTGGTGAGATTTATAGAGATCATATAATTTTATTTTTATATCTTGCAATTCCAGTTGCTGTGGGATTAAAAATATCTTCTTTACTGTTTTCAGATGTCTCTGACAATGCAATTTCAAAAGGCGTAACATACTTTTCAATAATCTCAGGATTGGTTGTTATATTCAGAAATATAATTTAGTTTTGAAATCTGAATTCGGAGTTAACATTAAATAGACAATGAATACTAGAGTCATAATATCCTCAGTGCTATTTTTTTTGAGCTTCCCCCCATTTAACTTCTGGTATTTAATTTTTCCATCTCTATTCTTTTTTTACTCAGGGATTTTATTAAGTAGTAAACCATTTCTTTCAGGCCTAGTATTTGGAGCAATATCATTTGGTGTAATTTTATTTGGTATCCAATCAATTGGTTACGAAGCTTGGATTCCTCTTTCTCTTCTTATGGGTCTTTTATATGGATTTTATGGAAAACTGTTTAAATTTATTGCTGTAAAAACCAATAACAATTTTTTTATATTGATTGGAATAATAAGTACTTTTGATTTACTAAGGGCATACTTTCCATTTGGTGGTTTTCCATGGGGTTCAACTTCAACAGTTTTAATTTCAGGATATAGAGATACCTCGTTCAATCTCCTACCAAGCATTTTTAAAATTATTAGACAAAAATAATAAATCTGAACAGATTAGTGTTGTGATTGTCCAGGGAAACAGTCCTTGTCCTGGAGCAAAAAACAGATGTAATAATGAAAGAGCAAGAATATATGAAAGTCATATAAATTTAACAAAAAGTATTAGCTCCGAAAAAGATCTGATTATTTGGCCTGAAAGCTCGACAGGTTTTAACAATGATCCTCTCATTCACGATCGGGTCTTGACCGATATTCAAATAGAAGTTGAGAGGTTAAATTCTTATTTTTTAATTGGTGGAGATAGGCCAGATTGGATCCCTTCCCTTTCGCTAGTTCCGAGAGATATGATTAGGGGAGAACAAGAGAAAATATTTCAAATGGGATCACATAAATTGGCCTCTGTGATTTCTTTTGAGGGATCATTCCAAAGATATATTCGAAGTAGTGTTCAGGCTGGAGCAGAGATTATTGTAATTCTTACAAATCAAGCCAGCTATGGAGAAAGCGGAATGTCTGATCAATTTATATTAATGTCTCGTGCAAATGCGATTTCAAATGATAGGCCTGTCATACATTCTGCAATAACTGGAAAATCTGCATTCATCGACAATAATGGAAAGGTTTTATCACAGACAAATTTATTTACTTCTGAAATCTTAAACGAAAACATAAATCCAATTAACTCACAAACTCCATTTAGTTTGTTTGGAAATTACTTTAATTATCTAATAGTTGTTATTGCATTTGTTATTTTCTTAAGAGAGAGAGTTTTAAGTTAGTTTTCAAGACCCTCATTAAAGTGCAAATTTTTCATTGCTGCAGCTTCGACAATACCATCTTGATAGGCTCTCAGATCAAACTTATGTAACACTGCTATTAAATGATCAAATATATCTGACTGAATGTTTTCATATTCAACCCAGTCAGTAGTTTTTGTAAATGTATAGATTTGTATAGGGACACCCTGGTTTGTTGGTGATAATTGTCTTACTAAAAATGTCATGTTTTCAGTATCTAGGTTCTCATTTTGTCTGAGATAGCTTTCTATATAGGCTCTGAATGTACCAATATTTGTTAAATTTCTTTGTTCCGTCACTGATTCTCCAGACGCTAATTCGTTATTAAATGTTTCCAACTCTTGCACTTTTTCATTCAGATAATCTTTAATAGGAGCAATTTTTTTTAATTTTTCAATTTCTTCAAATGTTAAAAATTTAATACTTGAGATATCAATACTTATTGATCTCATGATTCTTCTGCCACCATAATCAGACATTCCTCTCCAGTTTTTGACTGATGTAGAGATTATTTTTGAGGTAGGTATGGTTGTAATGGTTTTATCCCAGTTTTGTACTTTTACTGTGTGAAGAGCTATGTCAATTACATCCCCATCAGCTCCATATTCTGGGACCTCTATCCAGTCACCATTATTTATGATATTGTTTTGTCCAATTTGAACCGATGCAACAAAAGATAGAATTGTGTCTTGAAATACTAAAAGGAGAACTGCTGTTAGCGCCCCAAGTCCACTTATATAATATGTAACTGACTGTCCAGACAAAATTGCAAAAATAATAATGAATATAAATGCGTTCAGAATAATTTTAACTATCTGAATATAACCTTTAATTGGTCTGTCTTTCAATGCTTCATATTTACTTGATGCATTATTAAATATTGAAAGCAATTCATTTAGAGATAAACCTAAGAACACTGCTAATAGGGAACTAATTATTCGTTGACTAATTTCACTGTCTAATAATTCTGTTGAAAAGTCTGTAAATAATATTCCATTTAAAAAAGTAAATACAGCGACAAAAGATACTCTATTTAAAAATTTTTTTTCTAAAAAAAGATCATCAATGATAGTATTTGTTTTTTTCGCTATACGTTTGAGAAGTGGAAAAATTAGTGTTCTTAAGACAATATAAATACCCAGACTGCTTCCTGCGACAACCAGGAGTTTTAAATTATCTTCTACCATATAAGCATAATACCTTAGTCAGAATCCTCTTTGTTGACCTTTCCAAGGGGGAGGAGTATTGTTTTTAAACTCTTCAACACTTGGACCATGTAAAGCTTTCAATTTATTTAAACCAATAAAATATGAAACTACCAAAAGAATTAAAGTAGTTTGGTTTGAAGTTGCCAATTTAATAACTGCTAGCACTTCTGGGTTATCAAAAAATAAAACTTGTAAACCACCTTTTACTCCAAGAAATATGACCCACAAGATTGCAACCCGATTATAAGCTGGTTTTACTGTTGGTAATAAATACCACTCTCTAGGCCATTTTCTAAAATACATTGATGAATAGATCGTAAATGGTTTTCTCAATACGATTGATACCAATCCTATAAATGCAATGCTTAAATCTCTTATAATGCCTGGTAGAAAAAAACCTGATGCAGTCCCTTGAATCTGAGCAATTAACAAAGCAACTAAAGTTCCAAGAACACCGTAAAATGCAAATTTAATTTCATCTTTTTTTACCAACCTGTAGCCAAACGTAAGGGCAACCAATACGGCTGTACTTATAATTGCAATATTTAAATCAAAAAATCTAAATGTTAAAACAAAGAACACTGGAGCAAGAATTGAATCAAAGATATTATTTTGTGATTCATTTAAACCCATTACTTCACTTTTTATCTCAGTGAATTGATTTTTAAATCTTTTAAACAACAGAATTTATTTTTTCTTCAAAATTTTTGTTGGTTTTCTCAGAAAGAAAACTTTTCCCAATTTCCTGTAATTCTTTTTCTTCAACTTCCTCAAAATTTGTTGAAATATTTTTTATATAAGAATCTAAGTTATCGATTTCAAATGATTGAGATTGCAAAAATCTATATGCTTCATCCCTTTCAACCCCTTTAGTTACTAAATGAGATAAAAAAGATTGAGTTAGCAAACTCACTTTTGCTGAATTAATATTTGAATTTATTTTTTCATGATTAATGTTGATATTTTTGAATAGCTCTTCCATCTCAATTGTTGAAAAACAAATGAGATTAAAACTATCTGGAAAAATGATTCTTTCTACTGATGAATTTGATATATCTCTTTCATGCCAAAGAGATATATTTTCAAGTGCACTTACAACATAACCTCTGAGAATTCTTGAAATTCCTGATATTCTCTCAGAAGTAATTGGATTTTTTTTATGTGGCATTGCAGAAGAACCTTTTTGTTCGCTTGAAAATGACTCATGAATTTCACCCACCTCTGAACGTTGATAACCTCTAAGATTTATAGCTATACGATCATAGGAACTTGCAAGCATTCCAATAGAGCTGATTACTTCAGCATATCTATCACGGCTAACAATCTGAGAAGCAAATAGCTCTGGCTTAAGATTTAAAGTCTCTAAAGATTTTTTTTCAACATCACTGTTAATTATGGTGTAGTTCCCAACAACTCCACTTAGCTTTCCGATGCTAATATTTTCTTTTGCTCTTTCAAGACGCTCTTTATTTCGATGTATCTCCAACAACCAGTTTGAAATTATATTTCCAAGGAAAGTTACTTCTGCAAATACGCCGTGAGTTCTACCGATTATTTTGGTATCTTTTTCTTTTATGGCAAGATTCTTCAAAGTACTGATTAATTTATCAACTTCTCCTATTAGGAAATCTAATGATTCTAAAATTAACAAACTATTTGATGTATCAACTACGTCTGAACTAGTTAGGCCATAATGTATCCATTCGGAATCTTCATTTACCTTATCTTGTAATATATCAACAAATGAAGCTAAGTCATGGTTTGTTACTTTTTCTCGAGCTTCAACTTCTTTTACGGTTACATTTGCATCAAGTATTTTTTCCGACAAACCTTTAGGTACGATACCTTCCTCTTCAAGACTTTTTGTAACAGAGGATTCAACTTTCTTCCAAGTGCTTAACTTGTTTTCTTGACTCCATATATCAACTATTTCTTTTACTTCGTATCTTTTTATCATTTATCTAATTATATTTTGGTTTCTCTCTGGTCCAACAGATATATATTTAATTGGCACATCGATGAAATC
>LUMQ01000291.1_pt2 | contig 17969 bp, 15 predicted proteins | sample 729621 | NCBI WGS metagenome assembly LUMQ01 (sample SAMN03860259, study PRJNA289734) | marine metagenome | biome: seawater column; feature: ocean; material: water; isolation source: Red Sea water column Station 12 - depth 25m | place: Saudi Arabia: Red Sea | collected 2011-10-15 | depth 25 m | reverse complement strand
ACCTCGGTCCGTGTGGGATCGGCCATTTTTGGCTCGCGGGACACTTAGTCCTGTTCGGTCAGATGGCCGGCCCGCACCCGCTTGGTCTCGATGTATTGATGATTGTGCGGGTTGCTCGGCGGGGCCATAGGAACCCGCTCCGTGATGGTCAGGCCACCCGCCTCAAGTTGCGCGATCTTGTCCGGGTTGTTGGTGATCAGCCGCACCTTGCTGACGCCAAGCTCTCCCAGAATGCGGCAGGCCGGCAGGAAATAGCGCTCGTCCATCTCGAAGCCGAGCGCATGGTTCGCGTCGATGGTATCGAGACCCGAATCCTGCAACGCATAGGCCCTCATCTTGTTGAGAAGGCCGATGTCGCGCCCTTCCTGGGCCAGATAGACAAGAACGCCGCTTCCGGCCTCGGCCATCATTTCCAGCGCACCTTCCAGCTGTTCGCCGCAATCGCATTTCAGGCTGCCGAGAACATCGCCGGTGACACATTGGGAATGCAGTCTTACAAGCGGCGGCTCTGACCCGTGGATATCGCCGACGATAACCGCAAAATGCTCGTCGCCGCCGAGTTCGGCACGAAACACAGCTACCTCGGCGTCGGGTGCGACCCTGAGCGGAACCCTGGCCCGTGCCGCGACACGAAGGCTCTGGGCGGCGGCCGTCATATAGCTGTCGATGTCCCGGTTCTGGATCAGCATGATGTTATGTTCGTCACAGATGCGCTGGAGCTTGTCGGCATCCCTCGATGGCAGGCGCGCCAGCAGAACGGCCGGCAGCAGCTTTGCGATCCTGAGAAGCCGGGTGGCGTAATCCGCCAGCGATCCGCGCCGTTCCCCGACAAGTGTGGCCGAGGCGCCGATCAGACCGGATACCGGCGGATCAATGGCCAGATGGCCGATCCCGGTATGGTCGAGATTGTGCGCCGGAAGACTGGCCCCGCAGAATTCGGACGGAAGCGCATGGCCGAGCGCCTCGAGACGGCTGCTGGTCAGGACCAGCAACGCACCGGATCCTGCAATGCGCTGCAGATGTTCGCGGTGTCCGTCACCGGTCAGCTCGGCCGCCTGGAGGATACATGCCGCGCCGTTTGCAAGCCGCAGCATGACCATGCCGCCGCGGCGGAGTTCCTGACATGCGCGATCTGTGTTCAGATAGGTTCGATCCATCTTCCAAAGTGACGCTCTGCGCGTCGCTGTCCCTTTGTCTCCGGGCCCCTGGACATTTGTCCAAGACATTGATTCGGGTTACCCTGACCATGGTGAAGCGTTGACGCCCCCGTTGTATGGAGTGGCACATGAAATTGCAAGGACTGGACAGCAACGCCGTATGGGACACGGCGCCGCGAGGTCGGCTTCTCGTCATTGACGACGACCCGTTCCTTCGTGCGACGCTGAAAGAACAGTTCGCAGCCGAAGGGTTCGAGGACGTGTCCGAGGCGGAAAACCTGTTCGAGGCTTTCCGTGAGATCGATGACAAGAATCCCGACCTGGTGATTCTCGATATCAGGCTTCCCGACGGAAACGGCATCGAGATCTGCCGCAAGCTGCGCGACCGGGGCTTCACCCGGCCAATCATCATGCTGACCGGCCAGAATGCCGAGCAGGACATCATCGCCAGTCTCGAGGCCGGTGCGAATGACTATGTGATCAAGCCGATGCGCATGGGCGAGCTGCTGGCGCGCGTCAAGTCACAGCTGTGGCAGCACAAGGCTTCGGATACCGGCTGCTGAAGTCGGCCGACGAGACACGGAAGGTCATCCTCACCGAGAAGGAATCGACGATCCTGAAATATCTCTACCGGGCGCATCCCAACTGCGTTCCCAAGGACGAGTTGCTGGCCGAAGTATGGGGGTTCCAGAACAGGCTCAGCACCCATACCGTCGAGACGCATATCTACAGATTGCGGCAGAAGGTGAAACGTCTCACCAACAAGACCCTCATTCTGACAAACGCGTCGGGCTATTCGCTGTCATCTGTGCCCTGATCAACCCGCTACCGGAGCAGGGCAGGGACAAAAGGCGGCCGGGCCATGATGGTCGGAAAAGACTGGCTGGGGCGGTAGGATTCGAACCTACGATACACGGTACCAAAAACCGATGCCTTACCACTTGGCTACGCCCCAGTCGCAGAGTCGGCGCAATGTAGCGGCCAACGCAGGGGCGATCAAGCCAGAACAGAACCGCATTCGTATAATTTGTCCGTTCATCCCGGGCCATTGCCGGACCGGCTGGCCGGTGCGTGCCTCAGAACCGGGTCGCGACCGCCCAGATGCCGTCCCGCGCAAGGGTCTCGGCGGCAGTGGCGGCATCATCGCCATTGTCAAACAGGCCGAAACAGGCAGACCCGCTTCCCGACATCTGCGCGGCGATCACGCCATTGCCGTCACGCAACCGGTCAAGAACCAAGGCGATGTCCGGAGACAGGGACATCGCGGCCGCCTGAAGATCGTTTCCGGCAGCGACAATATCGGCCACAGACCCCGAAATTTCGCTGCTGCGCAACGGTGCCGCATCCCCGGAACCGCTTTTGCGCAAGGACCTGAACACCTCTGCCGTCGGCAGCATCGCATCCGCCCTTGCCAGCACCAGATGGCCATGCGGCACCGGATCGACAGGTGTCAGCATGTCGCCGATGCCCTGCATGCGCTGCGCGATACCGGCAAGGCAGACGGGCACATCGGCACCAAGCGACAGCGCCGCTTCGGCCAGCCTCCTGTCGGCAAGCGGGGCGGGTGATGTCCTGTTCAGGTAACGCAATATGACTGCGGCATCGCTTGATCCGCCGCCGAGGCCGGCGCCGACCGGGATCCGCTTGTCGATGGTGATGGAATGGCCACCCGCCACGCCGCCATGGTCCCGGAAGGCGGCAAGGGCGCGGAAGCATATATTGTCCTCGCCGGCACCAGCCGACGAGGCAAAGTCGCCTGTCACGGCAACGCTGTCTTCCTGTGCCGGCTCGAGTTCAATCCAGTCACCGAAACTGGTGAAGACGACAACAGAATCAAGAAGGTGATAGCCGTCATCGCGCCTGCCTGTGACCCTGAGATTGAGATTGAGCTTTGCCGGTGCGTGTATCCGGCTGATGCCGTCCACTGCCATGGTCTAGTTGGACCCGGGCATTTCTTCGGGAGTCAGGCCTGTGCGCAGCCGCCGCTCGAGCAGCGCCTGTTCCTCGGCATCATCGCTGAGCGTCAGGGCGAGGCGCCATTTGAACATGGCCTCCTCCCGCCGCCCGAGCGCCCAGTAGACATCACCGAGATGACCTGTGATCTCCGGATCGGACGGCTCCAGCTCGGTGGCTCTCTCGAGATAACCGACGGCACGTGCCGGATCGCCGAGCTTGTAATGCACCCAGCCAAGTGAATCGACAAAAAACCCGCTGGACGGTCGGTGGCTGACGGCGCGCTCGATCATGGCGATGGCCTGATCCAGATTGCGGCCCTCATCGGCCCACCAGTAGCCGAGATAGTTCAGAGCATAGGCATCGCCAGGGTCGATCTCGATGGCACGGAGAAGATGTGTCTCGGCAGCCTGTGTTTCACCGAGCCTCTCGAGCGACACGCCAAGGCTGCGATGCAACCCGCCCGTGTCGCGGCCCAGCGCCAGTGACGCCATGTAGGCATCGCGGCTTTGCCGGAACATGCTGTTGCGCCGGTAGGTGTCGCCCAGCCGGTGGAAAAGATAGGCATTGCCGGGGTCCCGGTCCGCCACAGCTTTCATCAGGCTGATGGACCGTTCGCTGTCTCCGGCCTCCTCGACCACGGCGCTCTCGGCAAGGCGGGCAAGCTGGCCGAACATTCCGCCGTCCGGAATACGCTCCAGATTGGCCAGCGCAATGTCGGCCTGTCCGTAGTCGGACAGTTGCTGCGCCAGAAGAAGCCTCGCGAAATGATGGTCGTCGTCGACAAACAGCGCAAAGCGCAGACGCGCCGCCAGCGATTGCCCGGAATTCTTGTTGTCCGACAGGGCGAGGGCCACCACCGCGGCGGCGATATGCTGCTGGATTGCGGGAAGCTCGCGCGCCCCTTGCTCGAGTGCCGCGCGGACATCGGTCTGGTTGAACTGTCTCGACAGCTGCGTGTCGATCAGACGGTCAACGATGTCCCATTTTTGCCGGCGTGCGTAGAAGGCGGCGAGATCAAGCGCAACATGCGATGGCAGGCTGTCTGCCTCAAGTCCGGTCACGCGCTGCAACGCCTCGTTGACGAGCCCGAGCCGTTCGGCCATCAGCGCGGCGTGAAGCCTGAAGAAGGGCGGCATGCCGGAGTTGACGTCAATCGACATCCGGCCGGCTTCGAGAAGGGCGGAAATGCCGGCATCGCCCTGACCGGCCGCAACGAGGCTCCAGCCACGGATCACGCCGGCCATGGCAAGCGCCTGACCGTCTTCGGCGATCCTGTCGGCAAGAACAATGCTCGCAGGCCAGTCGGCGTTGCGAAGCGCCAGCGCGGTGGCCGGCTCTCCGCCAAGCGGCACCACGACATTCAGCCCTTCAAGCTGACGGCCAAGAGCCGCTGCCTGTTCGATGTCGCCGTAATAATACTGTGTCAGAAACGCCTGCCGCAGCAACGCGACATTGCTGGCATCATCCTCAAGCGTGCGCAGGAAGAAATCCGCCGACTGCCCGACATCGTTGAAATAGAGCGCCTGCCGCGCCGCCAGATAGTGGCCCGCAGTCGTCACAGTGTCGTGCGTGGCGCCAATCACCGGCGCCTTGTCCGGGTCGTCCTGGGCACTGGCAGCAGAGCCGCTGGCCTGCGACACGTCGCTCGAGACAGGCGAGGCGGCCTGTTGTGTCAGGGTGACGGGAGCTTGCGGGTTGCCCCCGCAACCGGCCAACGCAAGCAGGACAAATGTGGCGCCGACCGCCAGTCTGGCCGACCCGTCATATCCTCGTCCATGAAGCGGGGCGAACATGACCCCTCCTTGCCTGCGTACCGATCAAGCGGACCCTACATATTCGGGTAATTCGGCCCGCCACCGCCTTCCGGCGTTACCCATACGATATTTTGGCTCGGATCCTTGATATCGCAAGTCTTGCAGTGAACACAGTTCTGCGCGTTGATCTGGAGGCGCGGGTTGCTGCCGTCCTCCTCGCGGACGATCTCATAGACGCCGGCCGGGCAGTAGCGCTGTTCCGGCGCGTCATAAAGCGCCAGATTATGCTCGATCGGAACCGAGGCGTCCTTCAGCGTCAGGTGCGCCGGCTGGTTTTCCTCATGGTTTGTTCCGGACAGGTAGACCGATGAATTCCGGTCGAAGCTGACCACCCCGTCCGGCTTCGGATACTCGATCTTCGGCGCCTCGGATGCCTTTTTCAGATTGGCGTGATCGGGATGATGATGCATCGTCCAGGGCGCGCGTCCCATGAAAAGGTAGGTGTCGAGCGCGGCGTTGGCCATGCCGAGCCACAGGCCTTTCGCAAAGCCCGGGCGGATGTTGCGCACCTTGTAGAGTTCGGTCCAGAGCCAGCTTTTCTGCAGCCGGTCGGCATAGCTTGCCGGCTCATGCCCGGGTTGCATGTCCTCGAGGGATTCGAAAATCGCCTCTGCCGCGGTCATGCCGGATTTCATCGCGGTATGCGTGCCCTTGATCTTCGGCACATTCAGGAAGCCGGCGGTACAGCCGACAAGACAGCCACCCGGGAAGGTGAGCTTCGGGATCGACTGGAACCCGCCTTCGTTCAGCGCGCGCGCGCCATAGGACACGCGGCGGCCACCTTCGAACACGTCACGCACGGCGGGGTGTGTCTTGAAGCGCTGGAATTCCTCGAACGGCGAGAGATGCGGATTGCTGTAGTCGAGACCGACGACATAGCCGACGGCAACCTGGTTGCCGTTCAGGTGATACAGGAAGGAACCGCCATATGTGTCGGTGGACAGCGGCCAGCCGACCGAATGCCAGGCTGTGCCGGGCTTCGATTTGGCCGGATCGATATCCCACAGCTCCTTGATGCCGATGGCGAAGGTCTGCGGGTCCTTGCCCTCGCGAAGGTCGAACCTGTCGAACAGCGTCTTGGTCAGATGGCCGCGGCACCCTTCTGCAAAGATGGTCTGCTTGGCGCGAAGCTCCATGCCGCGCATGTACATGTCAGTCTGCTCGCCATCCTTGCCGATGCCCATGTCACCGGTCGCGACACCGCATACAGCGCCGGACTCGTCATAAAGCACCTCGGCGGCAGCAAAGCCCGGATAAATCTCGACGCCGAGCGCTTCGGCCTGCTCACCGAGCCAGCGGCAGAAATTGCCGAGCGAGATAATGTAGTTGCCGTGATTGTTCATCTGCGGCGGTGTCGGCAGGCGGAAAGACCCGCTCTCGGTCAGGAACATGAACTTGTCGGCGGTGACCGGCGTGTCGAGGGGCGCGCCGCGCTCCTTCCAGTCGGGGATCAGCTCGTTCAGGGTACGTGGTTCGAGCACGGCGCCCGACAGGATGTGCGCGCCAACCTCGCTGCCTTTTTCAATCAGGCACACTTCGAGGTCGCGCCCGGCCTCGGCGGCAAGCTGCTTCAGCCTGATCGCAGCCGACAGGCCCGACGGGCCGCCGCCAACGATCACGACATCGAATTCCATTGCTTCACGTTCCATCTCGCACCTTCTCCCGGCCGTTAAGCCCCACCAGATCTTTTTGAGCGATCTTCATTGTTATGGCAGCATCGGTTATATGGTACCTGATGCCGCAACGATAGTTGTCTTTTTCGCACAGGTTAACGGTCAGGAAATCGACGGAAACTTGCATGTCAGCGAACCAATCAGACCGCAGATTGCTGATCGACCAGCTTGCCTGGCAGGAGGCGATGGGGATCGACGAGGCTCTTCTCGATGACGCGGCCGACGACACAACCGTGACATTGAGCGCGCTGGCCTCGCCGGCCGGGGCGAACCGGCCCGCAACGGCACCGCCGGTTGAAAGCCAGGAACAGGAACCGGCATCGGGCACCCGGCCGTCATCGTCTTCGCCGGAAACCGCACCGGCGCCCACACCCGCACCGGCTCCTGTCCGCCAGCCGGCCGCTCCGCCGCCGGAGCTTGCCGGCATCGCCTCGCTGGAAGAGCTGCGCACCGCGCTCGAAGCGTTCGAGGGATGCGCGCTGAAACACACCGCAAGCAACATGATCTTCGCCGACGGCAACCCGGCCGCAAGGCTGATGGTGATCGGCGAGGTGCCCGGCCGGGACGAGGACCGGATCGGCCTCCCTCTTGTCGGCGGCGCCGGCCAGCTCTTCGACAGGATGCTCGCCTCGATCGGGCTCAGCCGGGCCGACGCCTATGTCACCACGCTGATTCCCTGGCGGCCGCCCGGCAACCGGACCCCGACGGACGAGGAGATGGATATCCTGATGCCATGGCTGTGCCGCCACATTCAGTTGGCGGACCCGGACCGCATCCTTCTTCTTGGCGGCGCTCCGGCGAAAGCGCTCCTGGGTCAGGCAGGCGGAATCCTCAAACTTCGCGGCCGCTGGCATGACCTCGATGCCGGTGACGGCGTGGCCCGCAGGGCGATGGCGACGCTGCATCCGGCCTATCTCCTCCGCTCGCCCGCGCAGAAGCGCCTCGCCTATACGGATCTGTTGGCGCTTGCCGCGGAACTCGGATAAGGTGCGCCGTCAAGTCCAACAAGGCCAGGTCGGTCCGGTGTTCTCCTTTGTCCATCCAGCTGTTATGCGACAGTGCGCGGCGCTGCTGATTGCGGCAGTCCTTTTCGCGTGTCCCGGCGCGCAGTTTCGGGCAGTGGCGTCAACAGACGGGATGGCTGACGACACCGGCGCGGATGCCGGGACTGCAGCCGCAGGCATACTGCCAAAGCCTCTTGGCGATTTCGACGTGGCGCAGTACCAGCGACTGTTCCATCTGCAGGAAGTCGGCAGGATGAAGCAGGCCACCCGCGAGATGGGTCGGCTGGACAATGACATCCTGAAAGGTCATCTGCTGTCGCAGCGCTACCTTCACCCGACGGCCTGGCGGTCAAGCTATCGCGAATTGTCGGGCTGGCTGAAGGCCTATAGCGACCACCCGGACGCCAGCCGCATTTTCTGGCTCGCGAAGAAGCGGCGCCCCAAGAACGCGGCCGCGCCGAAGGCACCGAAGCCCGGATATCTGAACGGCTTCGGGCTGACCAGCCCCAATAACTACCGGCCGCCGATACCGCTCTACACGTCCGGACGCGCCTCGCCCCGCACCACACGCCGTGTGGCCCGCGAGGTCAGGCGCTCGATCCGGCGCGGCTGGCCGACCGGCGCCCTCGAGGTAATCGAGAACGAGCGCAGCCGCCGTTACCTGACAAAGCAGGAAGAAGCGCAGCTTCGCGGCGAGATCGCGCACGCCTATTTCATTTTCGGTGTCGATCACAAGGCCATCAGGCAGGCGCGCCATGGCATCGGTATCGGCCGGGCTGGCGCGCATATGGCCTACTGGTCGGGCGGGCTTGCCGCCTGGCGCAGCGGAAATATCGAGCTGGCCGGATCATTCTTCCGGACGCTGGCTGATGAAGAGGATGTCTTCGGCGACCTTCGCGCCGCCGCCGCGTTCTGGGCCTATCGTGCGGAGATGCGCGCCGGCCGGCCGGACGAGGCCATCCGTTACCTGCAGATCGCATCGGGCAAGCTCCACAGCTTCTATGGTGTGATGGCCCGTCATGTGCTGGGTCAGGATTTCGAGCTGTCGTTCGAGCTGCCGTCCTATGATGACGGGTTCATCGAATGGTTGTCGGCACGGCCGGGCGGGCAAAGGCTGTTTGCCCTGCTCCAGATCGGCCGGCAGAACGATGCCGAACGCGAACTTCGCTACCTGTGGGGCGAAATGCCGACAGATATGCAGGAATCAGCGCTTCGGTTTGCCATTGATTACGGCATGGCGGGGCTGGCCTACCGTGCCGGCGAGTTGCTCCGCAAGGACAGCGGAAAGACCTGGCTTGGCGCGATCTATCCCATCCCGCGATATGATGTCGAGGTTTCGGTGGATCAGGCGCTCGTCTGGGCGATTTCGCGGCAGGAATCAGGCTTCAACCCGCGCGCCAAGAGCCGCGCGCGCGCTGCCGGCCTGATGCAGATCATGCCGTCCACTGCCTCATTCGTGACCAGGAACCGTTCTCTGCGCGGCCGTGACAGACATTTGCTGCTGAATCCGCAGCGCAATCTTCAGATCGGCCAGACCTATATCAACTCGCTTCTCGACGAACCGCTGATCGACCAGTCGGTTGTCCGGCTTCTGGCTGCCTATAATGGCGGCCCCGGCAATTTGCGCAAATGGCTCGCCAAGGTGGATCATCAGGATGACCCGTTCCTGCTGATCGAATCCATCCCGGCCCGCGAGACAAGACACTACATCAAGAGCGTGATCAGCAATCTCGCCATCTACCGTGCGCAGCTCGGCGAGCCGGCCCCGTCGCTGCGCGAGCTCGCCGCAGGCGGAACGGGACGATTTGTTTCATTGAGTGTTCCGCAGCTGGTAGGGTCTGATTCAGGGTCATAACCCTGCGAAAACCCAATCGGGAGAAGGAAATGCCCCACAACGCAGACCGCCTCGACATGAGTGTTACATTCCAGCCGGTGAATATCGCCGTAATGACCGTGTCCGACACGCGCACCGAGGCTGATGACAAATCAGGCTCGCTGCTGGTCTCCAGGATCGAGGAGGACGGCCATGTGCTGGCCGACCGCGCCATCATCACCGATGATGTTCCGCGGATCATCGCCAGGCTGAAAGAATGGATCGAGAGTCCGCAGGTCGATGTCGTGGTGACGACGGGCGGCACCGGCCTGACCGGCCGCGACAGCACGCCGGAGGCTTTCGCCGCCATCGTCGAGAAGGACATTCCGGGATTCGGCGAGCTGTTCAGGATGCTGTCCTTCGAGAAGATCGGCACCTCGACGGTTCAGTCGCGCGCGCTTGCCGGGGTTGCCGGCGGGACCTATCTGTTCGCGCTTCCCGGATCGACATCCGCCTGCAAGGACGGATGGGACGATATCCTGCGCTACCAGCTCGACATCCGTCACCGGCCGTGCAACTTCGTCGAGATCATGCCGCGCCTGAATGAATCCGCGACGACCCGCCGTACCGGGTGATGCCCGACCTGTCTATCGAGTCAGGCTTTGACGGTCCGGTCATCGGCGTTGACGAGGCCGGCCGCGGCCCCTGGGCCGGTCCGGTCACCATCGCCGCCGCCTGGCTCGATCAGGACGCCGTGGCCGGGTTTCCGCCGGGCCTCGATGATTCCAAGAAAATGACAGCGGCCAGCCGCGCCGCCTTTCACGGCATCCTGACACAGCTGCCGCATCATCATGTGGTGCTGTCGGTCCCGGTCGAGGTGATCGACCGCGACGGCATTCTGAAAGCGACGCTTGCCGGCATGGTCAGGGCGGCCGAACTGCTTGCCAAGCGCCTGTCCGAGGCCGGCATCGGCGAGGCTGCCCAGATCCTGATCGACGGCAACCAGATGCCGCCTCTGGCACGTCCCGCCCAGACGGTGGTGAAAGGGGATTCGCGCAGCCTCAGCATCGCCGCCGCCTCGGTCATCGCCAAGCATGAGCGCGACCGGATCATGCAGCGCCTTGCCGGTGAAAACCCCGGCTATGGATGGGAGCGCAATATGGGTTACGGCACGGCCGCCCATCGCGAGGCGCTGGACCGTCTTGGCGTCACGCGGCATCACCGCAGGAGCTTCGCGCCCATCCGGCGGCTACTGTGCGACGGGGCCGAAACACCTTCCAGCAAAGGTTAACAAATTCCGTCCAAGTGCCAGAAAAGGCACGGAACTTGCACCATATCCCCCACAAGATAATCAGCCTTTTCGGCCGCTTTATACAAGATGTTGTGAGTGTCATGACAGCGCTTGCCGAGCGGTTGACTTGGTCGGGCATTGCCCGTCTCTTGAATGGGCCGGAACGCAAAGAAGAAAGAAAAAGACCGGGTGGGACGCGTGAAGAAAGATATTGTCATTGAGGGCGATTGCCTGGCGGAACTGAAGAAACTGCCGGCGGCATCGGTGGATCTGGTGTTCGCCGACCCGCCCTATAACCTGCAGCTTGGCGGAAACCTGTCACGCCCCGACCATTCGGCCGTCGCCGGCGTCGAGGATGACTGGGACAAGTTCGACAGCTTCGCCGCCTATGACGCTTTCTCGACGGCCTGGCTTACCGAGGCGCGCCGCATCCTGAAGCCTGATGGCGCGCTCTGGGTGATCGGCAGCTACCACAATATCTACCGGCTCGGCCGGATCATTCAGGATCTCGATTTCTGGATGCTGAATGATGTGGTGTGGCGCAAGACCAACCCGATGCCGAATTTCCGTGGCCGCCGCTTTACCAATGCCCATGAAACGCTGATCTGGGCGGCGCGCTCGCAGGAGTCGCGCCACACATTCAATTACGAGGCGATGAAGGCGCTGAACGACGATGTGCAGATGCGATCCGACTGGGAGCTTCCGATCTGCACCGGGGCCGAGCGTCTGAAGACCGACGGCCGCAAGGCGCATCCGACGCAAAAGCCGGAATCCCTTCTGGCGCGGGTGCTCCTGGCTTCGACCAACCGCGGCGACATTGTGCTGGATCCGTTTTTCGGAAGCGGCACGACAGGCGCTGTGGCCCGCCGCCTGAACCGTCATTTCATCGGCATCGAGCAGGATTCCGGCTATGCCGCGCTGGCCCGTGAGCGGATCAGGAACGTGACGCCGATTGCCTCGCCCGATCTTCTGGCAACGCAGCCGAAGCGCGCCAAGCCGAAGGTGCCGTTCGGGTCCCTCATCGAACGCGGAATGATCCACCCGGGTGATGTGCTTTTCGACTCCAAGCGCCGTTTCACCGCGCGGGTCCGCGCCGACGGATCGCTTGTCACCGACAACAGCGAGAGCGGCTCGATCCACAGCCTCGGGGCCAAGCTGCAGTCGCTGCCGTCATGCAATGGCTGGACTTTCTGGCACATCAAGCGCGACGGCAAGGATGTCCCGATCGACAGCTTCCGTGACGAGGTCCGTGCTGCTGACGAGGGCAACGCCTGAGCCGCTAGCGGCGCGGCAGCACCAGCAAACCTGCCAGCAGCAACGCGATGACGACGGTCATGCCGGCGCGGTCATTTCCTGTTACGGTGATCAGAATGCCGTAGAGAAGCGGGCCGACGAAACTTGTCGCCTTGCCGGAAAACATCATCAGCCCGAACAGGCTGGCGCGTTGCTCCGGCGGTGCCTTGCGCGCCACCCAGGCACGGGCCGATGACTGCAACGGCCCGATGAAGATGCCGAGACAGGCGCCCGCAGCCCAGAACAGCGGTTCTGCGGGGGCAAGGATCGCCACCGTCCCAAGCCCCGCCAGGGCGAGAAGGCAGACACGCATCACCCGCAACGAGCCCATCCTGTCATCGGCGAACCCGCCGATCCCGGCACCGATTCCGGCGGTGATGTTCAGGATGATCCCGAAGACCAGAACCTTGGTTTGCGAGAATCCGAAAACCGTCGCCGCATAGATCCCGCCGAAAGCGAACAGGGTCACCAGCCCGTCGGCAAACAGCATCCGCGCCAGCAGAAAGCGGGTCATGCCCGGAATGGCCATGGCGGTCTTCAGGCTGTTGCGAAGCTGCGCACCAAGCGGGGCCGGATCGGCCACGGGCGCGGGTGATTTCACGAACAGGAACAGCGGGGCGGCGAACAGGCACAGCCACAGGGCGGCAAAGATCATGGTCACGCGGATATGCGCCGCGTCCTCGCGGCCGATGCCGAGCGCCGGTTCCTCGGGCATGACGAAAAGCATCAGCACAAGAACCAGAGCAAATATCGCCCCGACATAGCCGATCCCCCAGGCCAGCCCCGAGGCGCGTCCGTATTCGCGCCCGCCCGCCACCGCCGGCAGCATCGCATTGTAGAAGACGAAGCTGAGCTCCATGGCGAGGATCGAGACGGCCGATAGACCCAGCGCCAGCATGGCGAAGGCCGGGTCGGGCTCGACAAACCACAGGCCGGCCGTCGCCGCGGCGCCGATGATGGTGGCGTAGAGAAGGAAGCGTTTCACCGCGCCGCGCCCGTCGGCCAGGCGGCCGAGAACCGGGGCGGCGACGGCGATCAGCAACGCGCTGGCAGATGTCATCCATGCCCAGGCGGCGGTGCCGCCATCGGGCATCACCGCGGTGGTGAAAAAGACCGAGAAGATGAAAGTGGTATGAAGTGTCGGGACAGGCGAGCTTGCCCAGTCATAGAGCGACCATGACAGCAGCGGACGGGTCATTCGCATCGGCAGGCTCCGCGTCTTGCCACGCGGCGGGGTGCCGGTGCGGCATTCAGAATTCGTAGGTTTGCAGTGCCGCTACCGGACAGTCAAGCCGCGCCCGCCCCTTGAGACCGGTCAGCTCGATCACGCAGACGGCACCGGCGAGGATGCCGCCGCATTGCTCGACGAGCCTGGCGGAGGCCTCGAGCGTTCCGCCGGTCGCCAGCAGGTCGTCGCACAGCACGACGCGCTTGCCGCGAAGCTGCCGGCTTGCCTGGATCGACAGCCGCGCCTCGCCATATTCAAGGGCATAGGATTGTTCGAACAGCTCGCCGGGAAGCTTGCCGGCCTTGCGCACCATCACCATGCCGCATGCAAGCTCGAGTGCCAGCGGCAGCGCGAACAGGAATCCCCGCGCATCGACGCCGGCAATGATGTCGGGCTGCATCGGGCGGGTGAGGTCGGCAAGCGCGTCCATCGCCTGCCGGATCACGGCGCTGTCCTCGAGGATCGGGCTGATGTCGTAGAAGGTGATGCCTTCTTTCGGAAAGCCCGGCGTCTTCGAGATATAGGGATCAGCGTTAAACGGCATCCTGCGCTTTCTTTTCCAGCCGGCGCGCGTGAAGCACCGGTTCGGTGTAGCCGGAGGGCTGCTCGCGGCCGCGGAACACAAGATCGCAGGCGGCCTTGAAAGCGACCGAACCGTCGAAATCGGGCGCCATCGGGCTGTAGGCGTCATCGCCCTCGTTCTGGCGGTCGACGACGGCTGCCATTTCCTCCATCACCTCGCGGACAAGGGGTTCGGAGCAGACGCCGTGGTGAAGCCAGTTGGCGATATGCTGCGATGAAATCCGCAGCGTGGCGCGGTCTTCCATCAGCCCGACATCATGGATGTCCGGAACCTTGGAACAGCCGACGCCCTGGTCCACCCAGCGGACCACATAGCCGAGGATGCCCTGCGCGTTGTTGCGAAGCTCCGCCCGGATATCGTCTTCCGACCAGTTCGGGCGCACGGCCACCGGAACCGACAGGATGTCGTCGCGGCTTGCTTTGGCACGACCCGCGATTTCCGCCTGACGCGCGGCGACATCGACCTTGTGATAATGCAGCGCATGCAGCGTCGCGGCTGTCGGCGAGGGCACCCAGGCGCAGTTCGCGCCGGCCATCGGATGGCCGATCTTCTGCTCCAGCATGTCCGCCATGCGGTCTGGCATGGCCCACATGCCCTTGCCGATCTGCGCTTTTCCGGCCAGTCCGCAGGACAGCCCGACATCGACATTCCAGTCCTCATAGGCGCTGATCCAGGTGGCGCCTTTCATGTCGGCCTTGCGGATCATCGGCCCGGCCTCCATCGAGGTGTGGATCTCGTCGCCGGTCCTGTCTAGGAAGCCGGTGTTGATGAAGACGACACGCGATTTGGCGGCGCGGATACATTCCTTGAGGTTCACCGTGGTGCGGCGTTCCTCATCCATGATGCCGATCTTGATGGTGTTCGCCTCGAGGCCGAGAAGGTCCTCCACGGCGGCAAAAATCTCGACGGCGAAGGCGACTTCCTCGGGACCGTGCATTTTCGGCTTCACGATATAGACGGATCCGGCGGCGGAGTTGCGCCCGTCACGCAGGTCGGGAAGCGCGCCGGCGACGGTCATGAAGGCATCCATGATTCCTTCGGGAATCTCGCTGCCGTCGGAAAGCCGGATGGCCGGGTTTGTCATCAGGTGGCCGACATTGCGGACCAGCATCAGCGCGCGCGCCTTCAGGCTTGCGGCGCTGCCGTCGGCGGCGGTGTAGGAGATATCGTCGGCAAGCTTGCGGGTGACAGTGCGCCCGCCCTTCTCGAAGCTCTCCTCAAGCGTGCCGTCCATCAAGCCGCGCCAGTTGCGATAGGCGAGGACCTTGTCCTCGGCATCGACACAGGCGACGGAATCCTCGCAATCCATGATGCTGGACATGGCATGCAGGCCGTTGTTTTTCAGCACCAGGGCCTGCGGGGCATCCGCATTGCCGATATGGCCGGCAAATCCGGCGATGTTTGCCAGTGTTCCGGACGCATCGCCGAGCTGTGCCACGAGGGCGCCGTTCGATACCGACAGTCCGGTCACTTCGGTCCAGCTGCCATTGTCGAGCGGAAACGCCTCGTCAAGGAAGGCGCGGACCCGTGCGATCACCTTGCCGCCGCGCGCCGGGTCGTAGCCGGACACCTGCGTCTCTTCGGCCGGAATGGCGTCGGTTCCGTAGAACGCATCATACAGGCTGCCGAAACGCGCATTCGCGGCGTTCAGCGCATAACGCGCATTGGTGATCGGAACGACAAGCTGCGGTCCGGCAATGCTGGCGATCTCTGGATCGACCTTGCTTGTTTCCACCGAGAAATCATCACCCTCTTCGACAAGATATCCGATCTCGCCAAGAAACGCGGTATAGGCCGCGGCATCAATTCCCGCGGCGGCGTTTTCGTTCAGCCAGGCATCGATCTGCGACTGCATGGTCGCGCGCACGGCCAGAAGCTCGCGGTTGCGCGGCGCCAGGCGGTGAACAGCCGCATCAAAACCCGTCCAGAAGGCGTCGGGTGCGACGCCCGATCCGGCAAGAAGGTCGGTTTCGACAAAGGCAGCGAGTTCGGCAGCAACCGACAGGTCACCACGCGCAACAAATTTAGTCATGGATGTCTCCAAAGGTCAGGCACGGTCCCAAGGCCGGGATCCGAGCAGAACATAATCCCTGCGCACCGGCTTGCCAACCACCAAGGGCAGATTGCGCCATGGCCCGGCCTCAAAGGCTTTGCCCGGATCGTGAAATCAGGGGCGTTTCCAGTCGAGGCCGGCGGCGGCAAGCGTGGTTTCGATGTCGCCGAGAAGCCTGTCGAGCGCCGTCCGGTCAGCATTCACATCCGCCGCGTCATGTCCGGAAAGCACATGCGCCCGGATTTTTTCCATCGAATCGAACTTCACCGTGTCGGGACAGTCGATGCGGAGCTCGGGCGTGGCGTGCTGTTCGGGAAGCGAATCCATGAATTCGGTGATCGACTGGCCACCCTTTACCATCTGCGTGATGACGCGGACGGCGGCATAGATGGCGTCATCAAACCCCAGATAATTGTCGGCGATGAAGATATGGCCCGACATTTCTCCGGCAAGAGGGGCCTCGAGCTCCTTCATCCGCTTCTTCATATGACTATGGCCAGTCTTCCAGATCTGCGCGGCGGCGCCTGCGCTCTCGACAAGTCGCAATGCCGCTTCCGAGGATTTCACGTCCAGCAGGATCGGCGCGCCCGGATGCCGTGCGGCGACATCCTTTGCCAGAAACGCGGTCAGCAGGTCGCCCGGCACCTGCCGGCCCTTGCCATCGATAATGCCGATTCTGTCGCCGTCACCGTCGAAACCGATGCCGAGATCGGCGCCGGCCGCCGCGACCTCGGCCCGCAACAGCTCGAGTGTTTCCGGGTCGACCGGGTTCGGATGGTGGTTCGGGAAGGTCCCGTCAATTTCAGGGAACAGCACCTTGTGCGTGCCGTCGAGACGCGCCACCAGCTTTTCGGTCGCCGGCCCGCTGGCCCCGTTGCCGCAATCCCATATGACCGAGAGGCCTGTTGCGACGGCGCCGGCGGCAAGCCGGTCGACATAGGCCTCCTCGATGGCCCGCGATACGACGCCTCCGTCATCGGTGCGATCGGGTCCGGCGGCGCTGATGCGGCCAAGCTCCTCGATATCCGCGCCGAAGAAGGACAGGCCGCCCATCACCATCTTGAAGCCGTTATGCGTTGGCGGGTTGTGGCTTCCGGTCACCTGAATGGCGCCGCCACTGCCAAGCTCGTGGGCAGCGAAATACAGCATCGGCGTCGGACCGCAGCCGATATCGGATACCTGCGCACCACCGGCGACAAGCCCGTCGATCAGCGCTGCGGCAAGCACCGGTGAAGACAGCCTGCCGTCACGCCCGACGGTCACCTCATTGCCGAGGCCACGCTGCTTCTGGATGCTGATGAAGGACAGGCCGATGGCGAAGGCATCGCCGGTTGTCAGCGTGTCTTCGAATATTCCGCGGATGTCATAGGCCCGCAGGATTGTCGGGTGAAACCGGTGAGCGCTCATCCCAGCCGCTCGCCAAGCCAGTCGCGAAGCTGGTCCCGCATTGCGTCATTGTTCAGGCCAAAGGCGACATTCGCCTGCAGGAATCCGAGCTTGGAGCCGCAGTCGAACCGCTCGCCGGAGAACCTGACGCCGGAAAAGGGCGCTTTGCCGATCTGCTTGGCGAGGGCGTCGGTCAGCTGGATCTCGCCTCCCGCGCCACGTTCCTGTGCAGCCAGCGTCTCGAACACCTCGGGCGTTATGATATAGCGGCCGACAACGGCGATATTGGACGGCGCGGATGAAGGATCCGGCTTTTCGACGAGACCCTCGACCTGCACGATCCGGCCGTCATCGGCGCCTGGCGTGACGATCCCGTAAGAGCCTGTCTGCTCGTGCGGCACATCCATCACAGCAACCATGTTGCCGCCCTTGTAGGCGTCGACCATTTCCTTCACGCAGCTGGCCCCGAGGATCAGGTCGTCGGCAAGGAGAACGGCAACCGGCTCGGAACCGACAAGATGGCGCGCGCACCAGACCGCATGGCCGAGCCCTGCAGGTTGCTGCTGGCGGACATAGAAGACCGATCCGGGGTTGTGCAGCATGTCCTTGACCAGGTGCAGCGCCTCGTCCTTGCCCTTTGCGGCAAGGGTCTCCTCCAGCTCGAAGGAATGGTCGAAATGGTCCTCGATGGCTGTCTTGTTGCGGCCAGTAACGAAAA
>LUMQ01000501.1_pt2 | contig 18092 bp, 19 predicted proteins | sample 729621 | NCBI WGS metagenome assembly LUMQ01 (sample SAMN03860259, study PRJNA289734) | marine metagenome | biome: seawater column; feature: ocean; material: water; isolation source: Red Sea water column Station 12 - depth 25m | place: Saudi Arabia: Red Sea | collected 2011-10-15 | depth 25 m | reverse complement strand
CATAATTACCTGTTCTTGCCGTTTTCTTTGTTAATTTTTCAAAATCAATCCCACCGAGATGTCTGCAGTGATAATGAATATAATTTTCTCGTCTCACTTCACCGTCTGTAATAATATCAATCCCGCACTCAATTTGATCTTTAATAATACTCTCTGAGGCAAGTTTTATTTGGACCTCATATTCTTCTCCCATTTTTAGTTTTGCCTGTTCCCACTTCGATGTTGGGTATTCAGCATCTGTTCCTTTCTCATCTTTGAACCAATCAGGTAAAGTTAAGAAATCTGGCTTTGGGTAGGCGCCAATTGTAGTTGTTAAAATCATACAAAAAGTCTATTTAAAACAGTAATTTAGCCAAGAAATAACTGAACTAAAAAATAAAAATAATAATCATTTTTATCAATGCTTTATAGGATAAATCTAAAGTATCTATTTATGATTAATTTTTATGTATATTTATCATGTATTTAGATAAAGATCCATTTAAAGAAAATTTATTAACTTATTAAATTTCTTTAACTTTGTTCTTTACAGCTACCTCTATATGTATGAAAATTTTTATCAATTAAACAAATAAATTAAATGAGGAGTAGCCGTGAAGAAAATTAATAAAACTCTTAAGGCTGCAAAAGTTTCAAGAAGATCAGTCCTGAAAGGTGCAGCTGCAACTGGTGCAGCAGCAGCTATTGGGCCTTGGTATATTCCAAACGCTTTTGCTGCTCCCGTTGTTAATGTTTTAATGTGGGGCGAATATTTGCCGGACTCAGTAGTTGCAGATTTCAAAGCAAAAACTGGAATTACTGTTAACCATACTAAAATAGGTGATAACGGTGAAATTATATCAAAAATGAAAGCTGGTGGTGGAGCCGGTTATGACCTTGCAAGTCCAACTAATATGAGAGCTTTGCAATGGGCTGACCTTGGCGTACTTGCCCCATTTGATATGAATCGAATAAACACAAGCGCTGTTAACCCAGGAATGCTAGCTGTTGGTGAGCGTGACTGGAATTTTGGTGGAAAAGGATCTCACTGGGTACCACAACTTTGGGGTACTGAGTCGATTTCTTGGAGAACCGACAAATGGCAACCCGATGGACTTCCAAGCTTTGGAGATATTTGGGAGCCTAATCCTGGAATAGATGGCGCATTCATGATGGGTAGAACATACTCAATGATGACTGGATGTGGTATTTGGATGCATCATCAAGGCAAAATGGATTTCTGGTCTTCGTATAACGATGAAGATACAATGAGAAAGAATTGGGAAACAATTACTGACTATTGTATTTCAAAAAAAGGAAATCTTGTTAAATTTTGGTCTGGTGCCGATCCTCAGAAACAAGGATTCACATCTGATGGTGTTGTCGTAGGACAAACTTGGGATGGCCCTATTGCAGCAATGATGAAAGCTGGAGAACCAGTTGCGTACCAAACTACTGATGAGGGTGCGTTGGCATGGATCGACGGTATAACAATGTCTGCAAAAGCAGAAAACATTGATGAAGCTTATGAGTTAATCAATTACAGTTTTACACCAGAAGTAGGCGGTCAAACTGTGAATGAAATCGGTTATAACTCAGCTGTTAATGGAGCTTCAGACCATTACTCAGATGAAACTAAAGCTTTAGCAAAAGCAATATACCCGGGGGACACTTCGACCAAGTTAAATCCTTGGCCACCAGAACCGCCATGGTATGCTGATGCAAGAGCTGAATACGCTAACAAATTTGAAACAGCGTAATTAGTTCTCTAGGATTAGTTATTAAAAGCGCCCAAGGCATTGTCTTGGGCGTTTTTATTGAATCGTGTTTTTCAGTTAAACCATTATAATTTGTATCAATGAGCGCAGATGTAGAGTTAAGTGATGTTTCGGTAACATTTGGCAGTTTTTATGCCGCCAAGAATGTCAATGTAAAAGTAAATGGAGGTGAGTTCTTCAGCTTCTTAGGACCTTCAGGCTGCGGAAAGACTACTCTGTTAAGGGCTATATCTGGATTTCAAGAACCTTCTGAAGGTAAAGTGCTTATTGACAATAAAGATATGTCTGGAATTGGTCCAAATAAAAGACCAACCGCGTTAATATTTCAAAACTTAGCTCTGTTTCCTCTCATGAGTGTATCAGAAAATATTGCATTTTCCCTTGAAGTAAGGGGCGTATCAAAAGAAGAAAGAAAAAAAAGAGCGGATGAACTTTTGGAATTGATAGCCTTAGAGGGACAAGGAGATAAAAAAGTTCATCAACTCTCTGGAGGTCAAAAACAAAGAGTAGCCATTGCAAGAGCTTTAGCTGTTGAGCCAAAAGTTCTTCTTTTAGATGAACCATTGTCTGCCTTGGATTTAAAACTTCGTCAAAGAATGAGAACCGAACTTAGAGAAATACAAAAAAGAGTAAACATTACATTTATTTATATTACGCACGATCAAGGAGAAGCCCTAACAATGTCTGATCGAATAGCGGTCATGAATGAAGGAGAGCTTGAGCAAATTGGAAAATGTGACGAAGTTTATAACAATCCATTAACACCATTTGTTGCAACATTCGTTGGTGAGAATAATCCTTTATATGGAAAAGTTACAGGTATTGAGGGAGATAAAGCTAAAATTGAAACTGCTGATGGGCAATATTTAGCAACGATGAATGAAAGCAAAAAGTTAAATATTGGAGATGAGTCAATTGCATTTGTTAGACCTGAGTCTTTGTTTATACCAAGAGATGGCGACAACTTTGATAATAAAATTGATGTGAATATTGAAAGTTTTGAATTTGAAGGTAATTTAAAAAACTTTTACGCAAGCCTTAAATCGGGAGCAAAAATTAAATTTTCAGTACCAAACGCCATAGATACATCCTCTATAACTTCAGGATCGTCAATTGTACTAGGTTTTGAGTCTTCAAAATCAGTAATATTACCTAAAGCATCTCTAGCTATAGATTAAGTCATGAACAATTTTTTATTTACTCAACCATTTTTTAAGAAAAACGGTAAGGCAGTTGCGATATATTTTTTAGTAGCAATAATATTTTGGTTTGTTTTCTTAGTTATAATCCCACAATTTTATATGTTGGATTTATCATTTAGAACCAACGTCCCCCCTTTAGCAAGAGGTGGACCTGAAGATTATTATACTTTTGAACACTATAGCCACTTTATATTTGGATCTAAGACAGCCACTGATGCTTTTAACTTTGTTGATCTAGGTGTATTTGGAAGAACTATCTTTGTTTCAATGCTTGTCACAATTGCAAATCTGCTATTTTGCTATCCAATAGCATTTTATATTGCGAAAATTGCAAACCCTAGTACCGCTAGACTTCTTATTGTATCTTTGATTATTCCTTTTTGGATTAATGAATTGCTTAGATCATTCGCATTGAGAATTTTGTTTGCAAACGAAGGTGTAATTAACAATTTCTTGACCGGGGTTGGAATACTTGATCAAGGAATCCTATTTATCACTTATGATATCGGCTTATATACCGGCTTAATATACGCTTATATTTTGCTGATGATGTTCCCTCTCTATAATGCAATCGAAAGTTTGGACATTAATCAAATCGAGGCAGCAAAAGATTTAGGTTCCTCATCTTTTAGAACGCATTGGAGAATAGTTATTCCTCATGCTAAACCAGGCATTGTATCTGGCTGTACAATGGTTTTTATGTTAACTGTTGGAGCATTAGCAACACCAGTTGTTTTAAGTAGTCCAAATACCCTGTGGTTTCCTCAACTGATATATCAATGGTTTAACATGAATGACAACTGGTCTAGAGGATCAGCTTATTCAATTATTTTGTTAATAGTATCTGTTATTTTTGTGCTCACAATGATGCGAATATTTAAAGTTAGAATTGGAGAAATTATCAAGTGAGACCGAGTTATTTTATAAATTTCATGATGGGAATATATATTTTTATATTTTTTGCATACTTATTTGGGCCGTTGATCATCATGAGCATTACAGCATTCAACTCTGCAGAATTTCCATCGATCACACCTTGGGAATGTTTTAGTTTTAGATGGTTTAATGAAGGTAAAATTGCTTATGATGGACAACATCTGGCAGGACTTTTATCTGACTGGAGACTTCACGATGGTATTATTAGCAGTTTGATTATAGGAGCAGGAGTTGTAACTCTCTCCGTACCAATTGGAATGGCCGCGGCAATAGTATTAACTCAAGTGCGTTCGCAGTTGAGGGATATTTATTACTCAATTTCGATTATGCCCGTTTTATTTCCTGGTGTGATAATTGGTATTTCAACAGTCGTTTTATGGGACCGAATAGCAGGTTTAGGAGGAGAGGGGTTCATTGCAGATATTGGAAGAAACGGAATATTTCTAACAATTTTGGCTCAAACATGCTTCATATCAACTTATTGTTTTCTGATATTTGTTGCAAGACTTCAAAGGTTTGATCAGACTCAAGAGGAGGCAGCTTTGGACCTTGGAGCTTCGCAAACTCAAGTTTTTTTTAAAATTTTAGTTCCTTACTTAAGCCCGGCAATAGCATCAGCTGCAGTAATTGCTTTTTTATTTTCATTTGAAAATTATAACACGACTGTATTTAGCATTTTATCGGATCAAACATTAACAACTGTAATTGCATCAAAAGTAAGGCTGGGAATAAGTCCTGCATTGAGTGCATTAGCTTTAACAATAATAGCGTTAACTATTATAGCTGCAGTTACCTATGAGGTTTTACGAAGAAGAGCAGAAAAACGTTATGCAGAGTCACAGGAAAAGTTTGTAAAAGAAAAAGCAGCAGACAATAGAATTAATAAAAAATACAAAGCTGGCTTTAAAATTCCAAAGGGAATTACCGCTATATTGTTAATTGTGGTCTTTGCTACCTACGGAGCTACCCAAATAGTGAAAAATGATCTATACGGACAGTCATGTATTGATGCTGCTGATAAGGAGAAAAAATCCAAATTTCTTGAACAATTGCAAACTTTAGAGTCTAATGAGCTTACTGATGAAGAGCTTTCTGGAGGGTCCTTAGGCGGTAATCAGGATTACGGAGATATATTTGGAGACCCATCATTATTCCAAGATTTTGGAGGATTTGATTAATAGATTATGAGCGATAAAAAAGAACCAATTCAACCAGTAAGTGGAACAGTTGTTCCCAGGTATGCTGGCCCATCTACATTTGCACGTCTTCCCGAGCTGAGAGATGTTGAAGAGTGTGATGTTGCAATTATAGGCGTACCATTTGATGCGGGTACGAGTTATCGTCCTGGGGCTAGATTTGGTCCTCAAAGTGTAAGACAAGCCTCTCGACAACTAAGAACGAATTATCATCCAAATTATGATGTTGAACCTTTCAAAGTTCAACAGGTAGCTGATGCTGGGGACATAGCCTGTAATCCCTTTGATATTGACGAGGCAATTAAGCAAATTGAAAAAGGATCTACTGAGCTTCTACAAAAAGTTGGAAGTATTGTAACTATTGGCGGTGACCACACAATTGCATTGCCATTACTTAGATCAATTAATAAAAAGGTTGGTGGTCCGGTTGCCTTAGTTCACTTTGACGCTCACTTGGATACTTGGGACACATACTTCGGAGCTCCTTATACGCACGGTACACCATTTAGAAGAGCAAGAGAAGAAAAGCTATTTTTGGATGATGCATCAATGCATATTGGAATTCGTGGCCCTCTTTACAGTACAAATGATTTAAAAAATGATCGTGAATTAGGTTTTAAAACAATTCACTGCGATGAATTTCAAACAAATACAATTGATCAAATTGTTAAAAGAATAAAAGATAGAATTGGCAATAATCCATTATATATATCCATAGATATTGATGTTTTAGATCCAGCTCATGCTCCTGGAACTGGAACTCCAGAAGTTGCGGGAATGACCACAAGAGAAATTTTAAACGTATTAAGAGGATTGGCAGGTTCACAGCTTGTTTCAGCAGACGTCGTAGAAGTTGCTCCAGCTTATGATCATGCAGAACTTACGTCAACCGCTGCAGCAACAATTGTTTATGAGCTAATAAATATTATTGCAAGAAATCCAAAGTAATCTATTTAATTTCAAACCAGATTGGAACATGATCAGAGGGTCTTTCAAGACCTCTAAATTGTTTTTCTATTTGACAGTCAGTTATTCGATCAACAGCACTTGGTGTTGCAAGAAAATGATCAATTCGAAGACCGTTGTCTTTTTCCCATGACCCTCTTGAATAGTCCCAGTATGTGAACTCATAGGGTTTAGAATTATAAATTCTTAGCACATCAGACAGACCTAAATTTATGATTTCTCTATAAATTTTTATAGAGTCTGGATGATGCAAAGCGTCATTTTTCCACTTATTAATATCAACCGCGTCATCAGAACCTGGTATTATATTGTAATCCCCTCCAAATATAACTGTTTCATGGTTTTCTATTTTATTTTGAGCATACTTTTTAAATCTCCTCATCCAATCTAATTTGTAAGGAAATTTGTCAGTATCAATAGGATTGCCATTAGGGAGATATAAAGAGACAATATTAAAAGGATTTTCGACTTGTACCTGTGCATCAATAAATCTTGCTTGAATATCTTCTTTGTTTCCTGGCAAAGTATCTGTAATTTTTTTTATTGGGGCTTTTGATAAAATCGCCACTCCATTATATGATTTTTGACCCTTTTTAATTATTTGGTACCCAAGTGAAGAAATCTCTTCTTCTGGAAAGTTTTCATCAGTTGATTTAGTTTCCTGAAGCATGACTATATCTGGTTTAACTGATTTATCTAATTCAATTAAATGAGGTAAACGAACCCTTATTGAATTTACATTCCAACTTACTATTTTTACCATCCGTATTCTTTTATTGTTATTTTAAGATTCTTAAAGTAATGAGTTTATTGTACAATAAAAATTTATGTTACCAATTCTATTTAGTGATGATTTCTGAAGATTTATCTTTTATTTCAACCAATCAAGAAACTTCGAAAGGTAGGCTGTATAAAGAGAATTACAGTCAAACTAGATCAGAGTTCCAGCGGGATCGTGATCGAATTCTTCATTCTGCTGCCTTTAGACGGCTTAAGCACAAGACACAGGTATTTGTTTCAAATGAAGGAGATCATTACAGGACAAGATTAACACATTCGCTAGAAGTGTCACAAATTGCTAGGTCAATAAGTAAAATATTCAATCTCAATGAAGATCTAACTGAAACATTATCCTTAAGTCATGATATTGGTCATCCGCCATTTGGACATGCTGGAGAAGATGCTCTTTCGGAATGCATGGTTTCTCATGAGGGTTTTGACCATAATGATCAGGCAATTAGAATTGTGCATTTGCTAGAAAAAAAGTATTTTGATTTTGAAGGCTTAAACTTAACGTGGGAAACACTTGAAGGACTCGTAAAACATAATGGGCCGATGACAAAAGATGTTCCAAAAACCATAGAAGCCCTCAATAAAGAGTTTGACTTAAAGTTGAATGAGTTTTCATCAATTGAAGCGCAGATAGCTTCAATAGCGGATGACATTGCATACAATAATCATGATTTAGATGACGGACTTAGAGCAGGTTTTTTTTCATATGATGATCTGGTTGAATTGCCAATGATTGGTGAAATTATTAAAAATTTTCCGAAAAATTATAACTCTTACGATATGCAGCGTATAAATAATGAAATAACAAGAAAATCAACCTCAATTATGATTACTGATGTAATTAATACAATTAGTGAGAAAGTTAAAAAATCAAAAGTAAGATGCAATGAAGATGTCAGGCTTAATAATGAAAAAATTGCTGACTTTTCAGATAAAACAAAAGAAGAAGTAAAGTATATTAGATCTTTCCTATCAATGAAAATGTATAATCATGATAAAGTAAAAGCAATGACCAGTAACGCCCATCAAATTATATCATCACTATTTAAACTGCAGTATGCGACTTCATAGCTGGAATGACTGATCACTATGCTCAGAATTTTTATAATAAATTTCATTAGCTTATGAGAAACATAAATGGTTATTTAAAGAATATAATCGGAGCAGAATTTTCAAAAATATTCAATGTTTCGAATGAAACTGTAGAGAAGAGCTCATTCGTAGTTGAATACCCAAAAAACAAATCTGATGGTGAGCTAAGTACAAATATTTGTATGGTTCTTGCAAAAGAGATATCAGCAAATCCAGTAGAGGCAGCTAAAACTCTCATTAAATCATTAGAGAAAATTGAGGACTTTGAGATGTTGGAAGTTGCAGGTCCAGGCTTTTTAAATTTTAATATTTCTAAAGATACTTGGTTTAAATTTTTAAGTCAGTTGCTAGAAACGAACTTGCTCTTTAATGAGGAAATTGGTTTAAATAAAAATATTAATGTCGAATATGTTTCTGCGAATCCTACTGGCCCCTTACATATCGGTCATTGTAGAGGAGCGGTTTTTGGTGACGTACTATCAAATCTACTTAAATTCACCGGTCATAATGTAACAAAAGAATATTACATTAATGATGCAGGTACTCAAATTGATACCCTTGCAAACTCTACAATTATTAGAATAAAAGAAATCATAAAATGCAAAAACGAAGAAAATTATCCAGATGAATTTTATCCTGGTGAATATCTAATCGATGTTGCTAAAAAAATAATAGACAAATACGGTACAACTATTCTTGAAAACGACAATCACTTTTCAACAATAAAAGGTGAGTGTGTAAATTTATTATTAGAAAACATTAAAGAAGACTTAAGTAAACTATCTATTAATCAGGATATTTTTGTTTCAGAAAAAGAATTAATAACCCAAGGTAAAATCGACAAAACCATAGATGAACTCAAAAATATGAATTTAATCTATGAGGGCATTTTAGATAAGCCCAAAGGTAAACAAATTGAAGATTGGGAACCAAGAAAGCAATTATTATTTAAATCATCTGAATATGGAGATGAAATCGATAGACCATTACAAAAATCAGATGGTGAGTGGACTTACTTTGCAAACGATATTGCCTATCATTATGATAAATACTTAAGAGGATCGACACATTTAATCGACATATTAGGCGCTGATCATGGCGGATATATTAAGAGAATGAGCGCTTCGATACAGGCCCTAACTAATAACAAAGCAAGATTTACAGCAAAGTTATGTCAAATGGTAAAACTTATCAGTGATGGCAAGGAATTAAAAATGTCAAAAAGATCTGGTGACTTCATTACCTTAAGTGATTTAGTGAAAGAAGTTGGTAGTGATAGTATAAGATTTATGATGATGTACAGAAAAAATGAAGCACCCTTAGAGTTTGATTTTAAAAAAGTAACTGAACAGTCTAAAGAAAATCCAGTTTTTTATGTACAGTATGCTCATGCAAGAATTTCGTCCGTATTAAACAATCTTCATTCTCAAAATATTAAATTAAATTTAGAGAATTTTAGTGAATGCAATTTTTCTGAACTTAATGATCTTTCTGAAATATCTCTTTTAAAAAAAATTCTGGATTATAGTAATATCATTAATACGTCAGTTTCTCTATTTGAGCCACATCGAATTGCATATTACCTGTATGAATTAGCATCAGAATTTCACTCTTTATGGAGTCAGGGAAAAGTAGATAACAGTAAGAAATTTATAGATGCCGATAATATACCAAGAACTTATGCTCGAATGGCACTACTGATTGCTACTCAGAGAACAATAAAATCTGGACTTGATATTCTTGGAGTTTCCTCGCCAGATGAAATGAAATAAAAAATGAGGTTCATAATTTTCTCTTTAATTTTAGCAATTTTTATTACTGCCATTTATTTTTCTACTAAAAAAGAAGAAGAAGAGATTATCGAAATAAAAACCAATTTAAATGATTATAGAATAATACCAAAAGACAAGGGAGGCGTTGATACTCCTGACTTAAATATATACGATCTTGGAGATTAATTTGATAAAATGAAAAAATACCTTCCTTTAATTTGTGGTATTTCTGGAGAAAAATTAACAACAGAAGAAATAAAATTTTTTAGAGATTACAAACCTTGGGGAATAATTTTATTTGAAAGAAACTGTATTAATAAAGACAATTTAAAAAATTTAACTAAAGAACTCAAAGAAATTAACCATCAAAATATTCCAATATTGATAGACCAGGAAGGTGGAAGAGTTTCAAGACTAAATTTTAAGGGTGTTAATAAATTTAAATCAAATCTTTTTTTTGGGAAAATTATTGAGAAGGATGCAGACTTAGGGTTTGAATTATTAAGACTTAATACTGAAATTTTAGCTCATACCTTAAAAGAATTGGGCATTAACACAAACACAGTGCCAGTTTTAGATTTACCAGCAGCAAATGAAAGTGGTGTAATTGGAGATCGAGCTTTTTCGATAAATGAAAGGACTGTCTCTAAAGCAGGCAAGATAGTAATTGAAACAAATAATAAATGCGGCATAGCTTCTGTGATTAAACATTTACCTGGGCACGGCCGAGCAAGAGTTGACAGTCATTTTGAAATGCCTGAAGTAGATGAATTTGAAGATGAACTTTTAATTACTGATTTTAAGCCTTTTCAGAACAACTCCGACGCATTATTAGGTATGACGGCACATATTTTATTTAAGTCTTTAGATGATCAAAATATTGCTACTTTTTCAAAAAAAATTATTGAAACAATAATCAGAAATAAAATTGGCTTTAAAGGGCTACTGATGACTGATGATATTTCAATGAAAGCTATTTCAGATGATGTTGATATTGCTGCTTTAAAATCACTTAGTGCCGGCTGTGACCTTGTTCTTCATTGTAATGGAAACATCAATGAAATTAATAAGATAGCTGAAAGAATTAAGAATGAAGCTGAGCCTATTTTAATACCTGACGATCTTATCAATATCTATCAGACAAAATCTGATTTCGCACATGAAGAAAACATAAAAGCCTACGAATATCTAACCAAGCAGCTTTAATGTATTTTATCGTATATAAACATCATCTGTTATATAATAGAAGAATCAAAAAAATTGAAAAATGGAAGATATTTCAAGTACTTATATTGAACAGGAAGCATCTAATCAAACTAGCCCAGATGATTTGATTGTAAACTTGGGAGAATTTGAAGGTCCCCTAGATCTGCTGTTAACATTAGCTAAATCTCAAAAAGTAGATTTAATGAAAATTTCCATTCTCCAGCTCACAGAGCAATACTTGGAGTTTATAGAAAAAGTTCGTAATCGCAATTTAGAGTTGGCGGCTGACTATCTTGTTATGGCAGCTTGGATGGCTTACTTAAAATCCAATTTGTTAATACCAAGAGAAGAGTCAGGTGAAGAATTGAGTGCTGAAGAAATGGCAGAAAGATTGAAATTTCAACTCAAGAAACTTGAAGCGATCCGACAAGTTTCTCAAAAATTAATGAATTTACCAAAACTTGGTACTGATTTTTTTAATAGAGGGATGCCTGAAGGCATAAGGTTGATACGAACGCCTGAATATTATCTGGATTTATACGATCTTTTAAAATCATATGCAGATCAAAGGTACAGAACTGCCTACTCATCGATGACTATTGAAAGACCACCTGTTTTTGCAATGGAAGATGCGCTTGTTAGACTTCAAAGAATGATAGGTGACGTACCAGAATGGACTCGGCTTGAGAAATTTTTACCACATGAATTTTCAAATGGTAAAAGCGCTAGATCAGGTGTTGCAGGAACCCTGGCTGCAGCAATGGAACTTGTAAGAGAAGGGGTACTTGAAGTGCAGCAGCTGGTTCCTTTTGGACCAGTATTTTTAAAAAATAAAAAGGACGATGAATTCATTAATTAAATAAATTATGTCTGATGAAGTAGAAAAAAATAATGTCATGAATTTTCCATCTGAGGATATGGACAATCTTAGAATTCTCGAGGCTCTTCTATTTGCAGCAAATGAACCCCTTGATGCAGAGAGTTTAAAGGCAAGATTGCCAAAGGGTACAAATTTAAACAAATTATTAAATTTAATTGAAGCTCAATATAAAAATAGGGGAGTTAATCTGGTCAAAACTGGCAATAAATGGAGCTTTAAAACTGCCACCGATCTTGCACCAATGATGAAAAAAGAAAAAATAGTTCAAAGAAAACTATCAAAGGCTGCTACTGAGACTTTGGCAATAATCGCCTATCATCAACCTGTTACAAGAGCTGAAGTTGAAGACATAAGAGGAGTTCATTTTAGTCCTGGAACTCTTGATGTTCTTATGGAGTTAAACTGGGTGAGGCCAATCGGTAGAAAGAAGGTACCAGGAAGGCCCATTATTTATGGTACAACTGAGAGGTTCTTAGAGTACTTCCAGCTAGAACAAGTCACAGATTTACCTGGACTTGAAGAATTAAAAGCAGCTGGACTTTTAGAAAGCCGCCTGCCTCCAAATTTAGACATTAGAGAACCAAAAGAAATTGATCACAGCCAGATAGAACCATTCGGAGAAGATGAAAATATAGATGATCTGATTCAAAGTGGACATGAGGCAGAATAGAAATTAGCCTTAAATTGTGAAACGTCTATTTAAAGCAATCCTGTTTGCAAACATTTTTTTTTATATTTGCACTTCAATATCTTCAGACCCGTTACTGCCAGGTGGCAAAACCTCGAATGAGGTTGAAAATAAAAATAGTTTTTCACTGGTTGCAAGAAATTTAGGAGATAATTTAAAAATCAATTTTCTTGTAGGAAATGCTTTATTTGAGAGAATTTGGGAAGATGCAAAATTCTCAGAAAATATTGCAAGAGATGGTTTAGGGCCTTTTTTCAGTGCTCGTTCGTGCGAAGCATGTCATATTTCTGATGGACGAGGACATTTGCCTATAGATGAATCTGATGACGCTGTATCTGTTGTTATTCAAATTTCAAAAAATCAGGACTCAATTTCAGATGGTATTAAAAATCTACCAGATCCCATTTACGGAAATCAAATTAGTGAATTCTCGGTTGAAAGTATTCCAAGAGAAGCGGACATTGTTATTAATTATGAATATGTTCCAATATCTTACAATGATGGTCGTATAGTCGAGTTAAGAAAGCCAGTAATTAAAATTAGAAATTTTAATTACGGAGATATCAATCAAGATACAAACTTTTCAGCAAGAATCGCACAACCAATGATTGGTCTAGGTTTAATTGAAAACATTAGTGAAACGGATATTTTAATAAATGCAGATGTGAATGACATAAACGGTGATGGAATATCTGGAAAAGCAAATATTGTTTGGCATAATGAAAAAAATGATTATTCCCTTGGTCGGTTTGGCTGGAAAGCATCACAACCTACGGTTTACCAACAAACTGCTGATGCCTTTTTTCATGACATGGGTTTATCAAATAAACTTTTTGAAAACCCATTTAACTGTACTGATGTGCAATTAAGCTGTCAAAATGCAGTCAGTGGAAATAGCGAAAGCTATGATGGCTATGAAGTTTCTAATGATCAATTGGATCTAGTAGTTTTTTATTCATCGCAACTTGGTGTGCCAGTAAGAAGAAACGTGAAAGATATTAACGTGGTTAAAGGTAAAGAAATATTTTTTAAAATTGGTTGCAATTCTTGTCATACTGAGAGATTTGTTACAAAAAATGAAAGTACGCATCAAAATTTAGCCAATCAAATCATATACCCTTATTCAGATTTTTTGTTGCATGATATGGGTGAACAGTTGTCTGATGGTGTTTATGAATTCAATGCCAGTGGCTCTGAGTGGAGAACGCCGCCTTTGTGGGGAATAGGGTTGACATCAGTGGTATCTGCAGAATATGGATTTTTACATGATGGAAGAGCTAGAACAATTGAGGAGGCTATATTATGGCACGGCGGGGAAGCCTCTGGAGTGTTAGAAGAGTTCAAATCTTTAGATAAAAATCAAGTAAATCAATTAATTAGCTTTGTAAATTCCTTATAAACTCAAATCTTTAAAGTGCGTCATATTTGCTATTGATAATCATTCTCATTAAGATATATAGAATGAAACTTAGTATCATTCTAAAGAAGGGAAAAATTTATGAATTCAGTATTAAGATTCTTAGCAATAGCTGTAATTAGTTTTGTAACAGTTGGCAGTTCATTCGCTAAAGAAGTCAATTTGTATACGTCAAGGCACTATGATTCAGACGATGCATTATATCAAAAGTTTACGGATGCTACTGGCATCAAAGTAAACGTTATTTCAGGTAAAGGAAAAGCATTAATGGAAAGACTTGCTTCAGAAGGAGCAAATTCTCCTGCTGATGTCTTTATTACTGTTGATGCTGGTAATCTATGGAAAGTTCAAAAAGATGGAATGTTTCAAAGTATCAGCTCAGATACTATTAATTCAATTGTACCTGAAAATTTAAGAGGTCCAAATAACGAGTGGGTCGGAATAGCTAAACGTTCTAGAGTAATTTATTATAATCCAGTAAATGTTTCTGCAGAAGATATGGAAGGGCTTACGTATGAAGATCTTTCAGATCCAAAATGGAAAGGTAGAGTTGCAATAAGAAGTTCTGGTAATATGTATAATCAGTCTTTAGTTGCTTCACTGATTGCCAATAATGGTATTGATGCTACTGAAAAGTGGGCGCATAGATTTGTAGGTAACTTTGCAAGAAAACCTGAAGGTAATGACAGAGCGCAGATTATGGCAGTTGCAAATGGCGAAGCAGATGTTGCTGTAGCAAATAGTTATTACATTGGTTTAATGTTATCCGGAAAAAAAGGTGAAGAACAGCAAGCTGCAGCAAGAAAAGTTGAACTTCATTTTCCTGGCCAAGATGGACGAGGTGCTCATATTAATGTAAGTGGAGCTGGTCTTATGAAAAATGCCCCAAATGCAGATAATGCTGTTAAGTTTATCGAGTTTCTGCTTAGTGAAGAAGCTCAAAGTCACATAGTGAATAACACTTATGAGTTTCCAATGCTTGAAGGTGTTGCACCTAGTGATTTAATAGCTCAATTTGGTTCTGGTTTCAAAGAAGATCAGACTTCAGTTGCAAGCTATGGCGAATTCAATCCTGAAGCTGTTAAGTTGATGGATAGAGTTGGTTGGCAATAATTTAATGTCAACCAGGTTGGGGTAATTTGGTCACCGTCTTTTCTTCTCATTAGTATCCAAGGTCAAATTGCCTCAACTAAAATTAAGGTTATATTAGAGTTTACTGGATAAATAGTATAGGAAACAGCAATTTTTTATGAAGTTAGATCTTTGGCAAATTACACCAGTTGCAACATTTGCAATTTTTATTGCCCCAGTACTTATTGTGCTTTTCAGTTTAGCTGGTGATTACTCTGACAACTGGACACACTTGTACAATTACGTACTGATTGGTTATATAGAAAATTCATTTTACTTAGTTATTGGCGTCTCAATTATGGTTACCATAATTGGTGTCGGCACTGCCTGGTTGGTAACCAACTATAATTTTACAGGAAAAAATATTTTTGAATGGGCGTTAATTTTACCACTTGCTGTACCTCCATATATACTTGCTTACACTTTCACTGGTTTATTCGATACCTTTGGTACTGCGAATAATTTAATAAGGGATCTTTTTGGGCTCGGTGCAGATTTTATTTTTTTTCCTAAAGTAAGAAATGTTCCTGGAGCGATTGTAGTATTTTCCTTCACTCTATATCCATATGTATATCTTGTGAGCAGAATGGCCTTTATAAATCAATCTAGATCAATTCTTGAAGCGGGTAGAACTCTTGGACTTGGTAAACTAGAAGTATTCTATAAATTAGCTGTTCCAATGGTTAGACCAGCAATTATTGGGGGCCTCATGCTCGTAATCATGGAAACTTTATCTGATTTTGGAGCAGTTGATCACTTTGCCATTTCAACTTTTACAACTGGAATATTTAGAACATGGTACGGCATGTATGATATTGAAACCGCAAAGCAGTTAGCTTCATTGTTACTCATATTTGCAATTCTATTAATTATATCTGAACGTTACTCCCGAAAAAATGCTAGATATTCAAATGCCAGCTCAGTCTTTAAGCCGCTTTATTTAACTAGGCTGAAAGGTAGTTCAAATATTTTAGCAATATTAATTTGTTTCGTTCCAATCTTTGTTGGTTTTTTATTGCCTGTGATGGAACTTGGGTACTGGGCATTTAATTACAAGTTAGATTTTTTTAATGATAAGTTTCTTACGACTGCATGGAATACATTTTATTTAGCAATAATAGCAGCCTTCTTATGCAGTCTATTAGCTGTTCTTATAAATTTCTCAATTAGATATAAAAAAAATAATTATCTGAAGTTTATGAGTTCCTTTTTGACTGTTGGTTATGCGGTGCCAGGTTTGATACTTGCAATTGGCGTTATGCAGCTACTTACATTTTTAGACAGAAACATTGGAGATTATTATTTTGATTTTGTGCACATCAGGCTGGTCTCTTTTATCTTCAGTTCATTTGCCATTATTAAAAACTAGTTTTCTAACAAGCATGTTATTGGTAGTTTCAGAAGTCATAAAAGAACTTCCCGCAACGCTTATTTTGAGACCATTTAATTTTGATACATTAGCTGTATATACTTATATATATGCAGCAGAAGAAAGAATGTACGATGCTGCTGCACCTTCTATTGCAATAGTTATGGTAGGGCTTATTCCAATAATAATATTGACTAGAATGATCAGAAGTTCTAGACCTGCATCAAGAGATTAAAAATGGATATAATTCTTGAACTAAAAAATATAAAACACAGCTTCACAAGAGATAATGAAGTTTTAAAAGATGTTTCTCTACAAGTAAATCGAGGAGAGATAATTACGATCTTAGGACCTTCTGGATGTGGCAAAACTACTTTGCTAAGAATTATTGCAGGTCTAGAAGAACAATCAGCAGGAACAGTATCGATAGATAATGAAATTGTTTCAGGGCATTTAAATCATGTAAATACTGAGGAACGAAATATTGGATTGGTTGTTCAGGAAAGAGCATTGTTTCCACACCTCTCGATTGTGAATAATGTAAAATTTGGAATAAAAGGTAATAACAAAAATAATACCGAGAGAGCTATGAGTTTATTAAAGTTATTTAGTGTTGAGAGATATGCAAAAAACTATCCTCATGAAATATCAAGCGGTGAACAACAAAGGGTTGCATTAGCCAGAGCAATGGCGCCAAATCCAAAAATTTTGTTAATGGATGAACCTTTTGGAGCTTTGGATAAGGAATTAAAAGTAAGATTGAGATCTGAAACAAATAAAATTCTTCGAGATAACCTCACTACAACTATCATTGTTTCTCACGATACTGATGACGCGTTAGCAATGTCTGATAGAGTTTTAATTATGAAAGATGGTAATTTTATTCAAAACGGCAAACCTGAAGATGTCATCTCTATAAACTCAAGCGCATCTCAAAAAAACCTTATTTAATTACCTTTTATTTGATGGTAATTTTTAACTTTTACTAATAAGGTATTAATATATATATATTATTAGAAATAATTGAGGAACAAATGGGTATTAGTTTTTGGCAAATATTAATCGTTGTAGCGCTTCTTGTTATACTTTTCGGTAGAGGAAAAATATCTGAATTAATGGGTGACGTAGCTAAAGGTGTAAAAAGTTTTAAAAAAGGCATCAACGACGATGATGAACCAAAGTCAATAAATAAATCAGACGAAGACTCCAAAGATTAACCTTAAGTAATTGTTATGTTACCTGGTATCGGAGGAGTAGAGTATCTTGTCATTGCAGCATTAATTATCATTTTTGTTGGACCGAAAGATTTGCCGGCAGTATTAAGAACTTTTGGCAGGTGGTGGGGTAAAATTAGAAACTTCTCAAGAGAATTTAGATCTAGTATCAATGAGATAGCAAAAGAAACAGGTGTAGATGATATTAAGTCTAAAGTTGAAAATACAAATCCCAAAAACTTTACAGACGAGATGCGTGACTCAATAAATAAAAATATCATTCAGTCAGAAAATCAGAAAAAAGAAAATGAGTGATACAAATGAAACACTTGATGAAGGAAAGCAACCTTTAATTCAACATCTTGTAGAACTAAGAAGCAGACTTATTAAATCACTAATTTTGATTACTGTTATGTTTGTTGTTGCATATATCTTTGCAGACACAATTTATAACTTTTTAGTTCAACCATATGC
>LUMQ01000314.1_pt1 | contig 18135 bp, 9 predicted proteins | sample 729621 | NCBI WGS metagenome assembly LUMQ01 (sample SAMN03860259, study PRJNA289734) | marine metagenome | biome: seawater column; feature: ocean; material: water; isolation source: Red Sea water column Station 12 - depth 25m | place: Saudi Arabia: Red Sea | collected 2011-10-15 | depth 25 m | reverse complement strand
CATTTATAAAATACCCAATATATACTACTATTTAACATATTTTCAAATCAAGGATCTCCAAATGGATTTCTCCTTGTGAAGTCTATAATGTCATCTCCTTCTATCTCAATTTGATAGTTTTCAGCATATGTGTCAGTAGTGTCAAACTTGTTCTGATTTACAATTGTATAAGTTGCTCCAGAAGTCTCTCCTCTTATCGTTTCTCCTGCGGTAAATGTGCCATTGATAATACCAACCTCCAGAGTCTTAGTAGCAGGACTCCAAGATTTGACTCTGGCTGTTGTAGAGGATGAAGTTCCAACAATGATTTCATTAAAGACATATTCACCAGAGGCAATCAGTGGGGGATCACTAATTGTTATTGTTGGTATCTGAGTATATCCAACACCAGCACTGGTTATTCTGATCTCACTGACAGAATCACCATTCAGAACAGCGTATGCCAGGGCAGTTGATCCTACACCAACACCAGGACTGCTGAAGGTCACTGTAGGCGTTGTAGAGTATCCAGAACCACCATCAGTCATCGTGACGATTCCGATTGATCCAACGGTTCCTATGCCCGTTGTGGCTATTGCACCGCCACCAGTAGTGCTAGTTATTAATATGTCTGGTGGTCCAGTGTATCCACTTCCTGGATCAAATATAAAGATACTCTCCAATGATCTTCTGCTGTTGACAATAGCAGTTGCGATTGCAGTTCTTCCTCCAGAAGGTGCTGAAGATATTGCAACAGTAGGAGAAGTTAAATCAAATCCATCATTTGTAATTGAAATCTTCTGAACAGCACCATCAGAGAGTGATGTAATTGCAGTTGCTGTTGTTCCGATACCAACCAATGAAAGTTTCTGGATATATCCATCTTCTTGTACATTATCATCAATGGTTTCAACATTGGTGTCAATGACCTCATCTTCATATCTGAAGAGTTCACATCTAAGTTTGAATGTATAGTTCTTTTGTAGCATGTAGAAAGGATTTTCTCTCTCTACATATTTGATCTCAAATAACCTATCACCCAATGGGAACCATATTAGATCTCCCTCTTTTGGCCTTGAAGAGAGTTTAACATCATCCAATCCCTGAATAAGTGGTTGAATGTAGTTTGTCCATCTATCTTGAGATATTATTAAAGATACATCATATAGATTTTGAATACCAAACTTAGATAATATTGGACCTGTATTCTCATATCCATCAAAAGTTTCCAGATATGCCTCAATTGGATATGCATCATTAAATTCGGACTGAACTACCTCCTTTATGATCGTTTTTTCATTAAGATATTTGCGTGGAAGATAATATACCTCCACACCATACATTTTTAACTGCTCATTGATTAAATCTTGCAGTAAATTCTGCTCTGTGGCAGATCCTTGTTGAAAAAACGGATTTAATGCCATTATCCAATTAAGTCCAGAGGTAATTCTTCATAATCAAACTTGCTTCTTTCTAATATTGTGTCTACTTCCTTTTGTCCGTCTTCATATATTTGACGGCCATTCAATTCAATTCCACCAGGGAGTTTGACTCCTTGGAATTTTATCAAGTTCATTCCCCACTGCCTTTTCATAAGAGCAGTGAGATATCTTTTTACAAAACTATCATTATAAACTCTTGCAAAATCTGCAGCAGTTGTGGTTGTGTACGCATCAATAATGATATAATTACCAACTCCTAAAGTTCCAAAATTGGTATCAATGTAAAGTCTACCTTTTCTCTTATTGAATCTGATTTGCTTCTCTGTATTGAACAAATAATCAATTTCTGACAAGTAATTTCTTGCCATGAAATAGCTCAACATCGCATCTGGATTAAAACCAGAAGAGTTTCCATAGTACCAACCATAAAGAGGACTAAATCCACCTCCAAATGGTGTAATTCCACTGGCTAAGGAAGATCTATCGTTCCATCTGAATACTTTTTCAACTCCTAAAATATTCTCTGGAAGTTGAATATAATTGCTATTTTCGTAAAGAGTATAACTAACTTCTTCGTTGACAACTGTAGAATATGTTGTTGTAGTGGTTAGTCCTGCAAGAGTATCTTTTGGAGCTTTGCCCCTATCAATATCTGCTTGAGTTATTTGATATTTAATATATGATCTTTCTGCACCATCAAAGTGACGCTCATAAAAATATTGAAGAGCATCATCAATCAAGTCATCAATTTGCTCATCTGCCAAATTGATTTCTAAAACTGGGGCACCAAGTTGCCTCAGGCAATATTGTGACAACTCTTCTCTTGTAGATGGTTGTGCCATTATGGTTCACTTTTTGACTATTTATCAGGATAAAATAAAGGATGTTGATCCAATGCCAACTCCTGTAAAAATGAGTCTATTTCCTGAAAGTGTGATTTGAACTGCTGTTGTGCTAGCTGCACTGATAAATCCTCCAGTCGCCGTTGATATTCCCGTTACAGAAACACCTGCTCCCGTTGTTTCAAACTTTTTATTTCCGTTGTGATACAGTTCTACAGACTCTCCTGGAGTAAAGTGTGCGATTGGATTATTACTATCTTTTTCAATAATTACTGTAGAGCCAATTCCAGCAACTACTTTAAGATTGCCCGTTCCGGTATGTCTAACAGTGGTATTGTTCTCATCATGTGTTATTTTGGTATCATTTCCTGTACCAAAAAATACATCAACATCATCTAAAAACTGAACATTTTCACTAAAAGTTGATAACCCAGAAACATACAATCCAGCGGTTGTTGTAACTCCCGAAACAGTTAATGTATTTACAACTGTCGTTGTACCAATTCCAACGCTAGATGTGGTATGTACTCCAGATGAACCAGACTCAAATACTGAGTTAATGGTTACATTATTGGTGATATTACTACCATTTTTTAAAATTAGAGGTTCCGCCATTTTATGTTGTTATACCAGGACTTACAAATACTTGACCTTGTGCTGCTCTAACTCTATTTCCTGTAGATTCAATAATTACTACATCATAAAAATATCTACCAGACTTCATTGCCGTGGTTTGAGTATCAGTCAGAGCTAATGTGATTTCTCCACCAATAGCAGAAGTGATCCCAACAGAGAAGTCAACTTTTGTAGTTGCTCCTTCATGCTTTTTTATGTATGACTGAAGGGAGCATCCAGTTAAATTGAATGCTGATCCATTATTGTTTTTTATGGCGATGCTGGTAGTAAAATCAGCACCTTTATCAACTATAATATTAGCAGTTGGTGCAGCCATAATCTTTTTTAACTATTTATTATCTGAGATAACATTGACTTTATCTCAGATAAATCGTTCTTCAGAGATCCAACTTCTTCTTCAATTTTTTTGATCTTTTCATCATCTTTGTTTTTAGCATTCCTCCTTGCAATATACTTTTGGTATTCACTTTTTGAGGTATTCACAACGGCACCCGAGTGATTGTCTTTGACAAACCCGGTGTGCCCTTCGACTCGTTGATATCTTTCCATATTATGCTGTTGCAATTACTCTTAAGCTCTCAACTATTGGAACTATTGAAGATCTGGTTGATGTTCCAATAATCTTAATTCTGAAATATGTAAACTCAGGAAGATCATTTGCAGTGTACTCATATTCTACCATTGGAGCAGATGAGTTATAGTATGGAATTGGGTTCTTTTCAACTTTTACATCTGGAGTTCCATCACTTTCTTCCAGTTCAATAGTATTTCCAAATTTATCAATATTATTGAAACCTGGGAATGGAGTAAATACTGGATCATCAGTTTCAGTATTGCTAATTGAATAGAATAGTCTCAGATCATTGGTTCTGTGTACATATGCATCATGAATAACCTTGATTGATGTAGCTGGATTTTCCAATTGGATTCTATTTGTAACATAGACATAATTATTTTTATCATCACCCATGGTCTTAGATCCAAGATCTGTCTTAAATTCGTGGTGCTTAACAGCACGGTTAATTCTGTTTCCAGTAGTAATTACATTACATCTAGTTGCATCAATAATTGGAGAAAGTTTCGTATTGTTAGTTGCAAGTGAAAGTCTCAATGCAAGAGATTTTGCGCCAGGATAGATTTTTCTAAATCTTCTAAGGAAGAGTTCCTCATTAAGTTCAGAACCAATAACTCTTGGAGATGCAAGATAGTTTGTTTGATTCAAAGTGACATCATCTTCTCTTCTACCGAATGGAGCTTCTCTTCCTCCAGGACTTGTTCCACTAACAGTTCTAAGTCTTGCAGAAATAGATGTTCCGTTAGGATTGGAAACAGCGACATTTGGTGTAATTGCTTCAAACTGAATATTTTCAGTTCCTCTAACAAGATTTCCTCCAAACGGACCTGTATCTCTCACAAACAGTTGTGGAAGTGCTGTTTGATTTTCACTTCTATCAACTGCTCGGCCACCTGCAGTATCCATCGGAATGCTAAGTGTATAATGATCCATAGAAAGGGGATCATCAACATCTTGTGCGGTAACAAAAGATATTGAGTGATTAACTCCCTCAAGTCTTCTTATGGAAACACCATTAATTTCATGTTTTTCAACTTCTTCTCCAATATCATATGGTTCTGTTAAGTCATCTGCTCCAGATTCAACATTTCTGGTGATTCCAGTGAGAGTGTTTCCAGTAACACCAGTATAACTAAGAATTTCATCGACAATCTTAATGTATCCTGGGTTTGAAGCACTAACAGCAATACCCTCAAATTCTGCAAAATCAGATGCATCTTCCAAACTAATAGCTGCTGTTGAGTCTTGATCGTAAGCAGCACTAAGTGTAGTTGTTGGAATATCGCTAGTAATATCGAACAAATTGACAATATTTCCAAGACCATACATTCCGTGGTTAATATGATTAACTCTCATGTATAGGCCTTTGTCAGTAACTTCAAGATTCTCAATTCTGACGGGAGTTCCTACATTTGGTGTGTAAGCGCCGAAATTCAGATCTGTTCCAACACCTGTGGTTGCATTGTCATATCTTAATGTTGCTCCAGATCCTACAAGGAAGTTTCCTTGAACAGAACTAATTGTAAACTCATCATATGCAGTGAGAAGTCCAACAACAACTCTGAGATTTCTGCCAAGCGAACTATTACCAACACCAGCAGTAAGAACATCACCGACCTGATAACCACTACCACCATTTCTAACAGTTGCAATAGCCACAGCGCCATCAGTGACCGAAAGATCACATGTTAGATTTCTTCCATGTCCTGTGAGACTGGTCATGGGGACATTTGTATAGAGTTGATGTCCATCCAATGGTGGGAATCCAACTCCTGCATTGTCCAAAAGAAGACCTGCCAATCCAGTCTGCTCATCGGTGCTATCTTCAGTCCCTCCTCTTCCACTTATGTTTCCTTCAACATTATTAGCCTCTACATCAGTGGTGTCTCCAGTTGCAATTCCAGCAAGAGTTTGAAGTTTTCCTTGTCCATCTGCACCATTCTGGAATATTCTAGTTCCAATAACAAGACCTGGATTTGAAGTTGCACTCATTTGAGCAACAGTTGCACTCAGACCAACTCTAATTGTTCTAGATGTAAATTCAAGTGGATCTGGGTCAAGGATAGGAATATGATCATTACCATTATCAAGTTCAGTATTAAAGAAGTTGATCTCTCCAGACTCAACAAACTCTGCTCTATAAAGTCGAAATGTTAAATCTTCATATTGACTTGGAGTCCAAGTAGATGCGTTTTGTGATTTGAAGAGAGATCCAAGAGTTGGTTGAGTTTTAACTCTGACTCGTTCTCCAGAAGCCTCATCTCTGAATCTAAGGTCAACTTCACCCATTCTGGAAATAGCAACTTTATATTCAGTCGAGTTAGACAAGAATACAACGCAATATTCAGTCCTACCTTCCAGATACACAGGAGAATCAAAGACAAATCTTGTAGGAACTGTAGCATTATTACTAAGTTCAATCTCATCTGGGTTCTTATCGACATTACTAAATGGAAGAACAGTGGTAGTTGGAAGACCAGTTTGCATTGTTCTTAATTGGCATGTAACTGGAACACCATTGTTGTCCTTTGCTTGGAAGAAGACATCAACAGAAGTTACATACACACCATCAACATCATCACATGCAAAAGATTGTGCAATTGGGTCAATAAACAGACCAGTGAAATCAAGTTTTTTCCTAGTTTGTTCTAATTTGACTTCTTCAACAACTGCATTTTTAACAGAAACAATATTTTCTTGAACAGTTTCAATAGTTCCCTTAGCTTCATATTTTGTTTGGCCAGCAGTATCAAGAGTTCCCTTGATTCTCTGGTCGTTCTTGTTATCCGTAAGACGGAAAGTCTTGGGTCCGTTCGTTAACCATCTTGGAGATCCTTTTGCATTTGGATTGGGAATAAACCAGCAGAATCTTGCAAATCCAAAGTTATCAGTAACAATTCTTACAGGTTTAACTCTACAAACAGCACCACTCCTGAGACCTTTGATTATCATTCCACCACGAACAAATCCGAAGAATTTTGCATTTCTTCCGTCAAGTCTAGACAAAGTATGAGTATCAATGTTCAGGATATTACTCGTAGTTGAATATGCTGATGGTAGAGTTTCGTCGGGATTATAAGGGTTTCTGAGAGTTGCTGCAAAGATTCTTCTTCTTCCTCCCGCAAATTTTGGATCTCTACGGAATGCGGATTGTCCTGGTTTAAGTCCAGTCCTTCTTCCCCACCTACGATTAGGAACACAGATTACTGCTCTCAATCTTGGTTGAGTATTCTTAGGATGATTTTTATACTTAACGCCAGGCATACGCCCAACAACAACTTCATTGGGTATGAATGTTCCCCTGATCATTTCAATTTCAAGAAGTTGAGGAGTGATATATGGACCTAACTTTTTCCTGTGCAGGAATGGATAAATTCTGGTGAATGATTTAAATCTACTGCAAATTGCCTCTACATTTCTTGAACGCATGAATGTAGCCAGTTCTGTGGAAAGAACTGTATCTCCCATAGATTTGGTTTCCCATACAGCCTTGACTTTGAGTTGCTTACCAGTTCTCTTTTGAGTTGATTCAACTGTTTGTGCGTATCTTCCTGTTGTTGGAATTACGCCCTTTTTGAAAAAGTCCCTGCCGCGCCCGATCCACTTTTTCGGTCCTAAAAGATTATTGCTCTTTGATGCTTTTTCAAATGCTGCTCCAACTTTGCGATCATCCTCTTGTCCCCCTCTTCTTCGAGCTTGTCCCTTAGTAGGAGCATACTTCCATTCAGGCTTTCCTGTCCATACCGTGTTCCAAGATCCCCACATCTTAGGACCAAGACCAGTCTTTGGATTGACACCAGTCTTGTTAATAGTCTCATTGTAGTTACCCATGACCTTTGTGGTCTTGGGTTTCAGTCTAACTTGATCAGTCCAAACATCAACAGATGGATTTAATCTAATATGCCCCCTCCAGAATCTAACCAGATATGGAGTTACGCTAATAAACCTAGTTGCAAATGTTTGAGACTTCCAAACAATTTCATCATAGTCAAGAGTTACGGAGTCTCCAGTAAGTCTTACATTAGCACCATTAATTTCTCCAAGTTGAGCTGGATCTAAACCATTTCCTCTCTCTCCATCTTCGAGATCTGGATCACCACCAGATCTTGGGAATGTTCCAATTCCAAGAGTTGCATCAGATCCAATAACGAGATCAAGTTCTGTGCAATAGTGCTCAGGTCTCATGAACTGTTGTTCTGCATCAATGGAGTTCTTGAGACCAGAATCTTCATCTTGTGTCAGAAGTGTTGTAAAATTATCAACAAAGAATCCGGACTTAAATTTATTGAGACCCTGTGCATCTGGAATGAATAAGTTATTAGTCTCTGATTCAAGAAGACTTAAAGTAGCCGCCTCTTCCAAATTAGCAATTCTTTGCTCAAGTTGACGAATGTCTTGCATTCTATATCTCTTATACTGATTAAGAGTGACAGATGCATGAGATACCTCATAGAGATATGGTGGAAGTTCAATGGTTGCAATTTCAATAGAATCATCAATTTGCTTTGGTGCCTGTGGGTCATCAGATGGGGTTCCTTGAACCAACTGGAATTCTCCATTCTTATTCAGGAAAACTTTATCAATTCTTCCCTGATAGTAACTCATGGAACTGATGAAAAGATCTTCATCGGAAGCAATTACATCACCATTTGAGTTACCTGTCTGATTGAAAGATCTTCCTTCAAATTCAAATGGACTTCTTGCACCTACAGTTACTGTATAATCAGAAACTCTAGGTCTGATATCCAACATATCACTGTTTTTAATTCTGCTCTTAAAGAAAGGAATTTCTCCATAATCAAAATCTGCATATGAATTCAAAGTAGTTACATCACCAGTATCAGATGCATCAAAAGATGCACTTTCAAAATAAACGATTATTTTTTTAGTTGGAATTTTAGCTTCTTTTTTTCTTACTAATCTTCCATAATCGTAGTAAGACAATCTTTGACCATTATCAAGTACATAGTAATCGGAAATATCTCTAGATCTGTCCGTCACAGAAACCATTATTGCTGTAACTTGAGATTCCTCAAAAGTTACAACTTCTCCTGCTTGGAAATCATTATCATTCATATTGATAATGTCAATTGTCGTGGCATTTTCCTTGCTTACCACTCTTCCCTTTGCTTGACTGACGCTACCAACAACAAACTCACCTAAAGTAACATCTTCAGTGGACCCTGTGTCGCCGCTGATGGATGTTAAAACCATTCTAGGTGCAGATGGAGTGTCACTTGCCCTATTCGCCTCAAAAATGCCGTATACTTGGATTACATCGGGGACATTCAAAGAGATATTTCTATCTTCAACTCTAGTTCCATATGGGTAACTATCATATGTAAGTCCATTTTGAAGAGTTGTAACTCCAATTCCAGAACCTCTCAGTCTGGATTTATCTATAAGTAGAGACTGAGCTCTGTTTCTTACCTTTCTCTTATCTACTGGATTTACTTTTCTAATCGTTGTGATAAGATCAGCACCAACATTGTTGGTTCCCAAGTTATTAATGGTAATCGTTTTACCATTAGTAGATAAATTAAATCTGTCTTCAGTTAGAACCTCAATACCACCATCAGACCTAATGAGAGAATATCTTTCCTCATCAAAAGAAAGGAAAGTTTCATTTGCTGCAGAAAGAGTAACTGTTGCAGTATTGTTTGTTATATCAACAGAAAATTGTCTTCTTACAATAATATCCGATTGACTAATATCAACTTCAGCAATATTCTCAAATGGAAGACGAGTGAAGAGTGCGTTTCTTCTGTTTCCTCTCATTGAGGACTTCAATATTTGAAGATCCGTTACATCAATACTAGTTTGTCCAGGATATTCACTAACTGAGGGTAAATTTCTTGTAATACCACTAACAGTAGCAACACCAACAACACGGAAAGTCGAAGTATTCAGATCGTTACTAAATCTGGCAACGACTCTTCCGAAGCATTGTTCGCTTGTATTGGGATCAGTCCATCTAATAATGTCTCCACCAACCAGTCTAGATCTTGTTGGTAAGTTATTGTTGGGATCATTAAGTGGAGGTTCCGTTCCTGACTGAAAATCTTGATAACGATGCGCTGGCCTTGCAAATCTAAAGACATCAGGATCTGAGACTGTAATTGTGCAAATTCCAGGGAATGCACCTGCATTAAGACTAATGGACGCAATACCAATATTTCCAGTTCTCCTTCGTGTTACAAATCCCCTTAAGTTAACATCTGCACCAAAGGTACTAATTCCAATATTGTCATCTCTCTCAGCATAAAGAGCTTTAACATCACTTAGTCCATATCTCCATGCATGTTTTACGGTTCCCGTGGTGGTGATTCCATTGAATGCTACAGTTTCATTTCTGATAAATCTCCCACTAACATCAGAGAGATAGAAAATTCTACTATTTTCTGTGCTTTCTACTAAGTATCCTTGTGCGCCACTATTTCTACCTTCAACATGAAGAGGAGTGTTCAGAGATACTTTTGTACCAAAAGTAATTCTTTGATTAAATTCAACATCATAAAGAGAGGCATCGTATTGATTCAATTGAAGATTCAATGAATCATAAGATCCACCCTCAAGAGCAAAGTCATAAATTCTTGCTCTTCCGACTGTTCTTCCTATTGCAACTTCAAGTGGATCACCACTTAATCTTTCATCCATCAAACTTACAAAGTAAGTATTTCCAAGACCAATTTTAGGATTTCCCTGTACATTTGTAAGTCTTACCGTCTTACCATTAATAAAGTCAATATTTTGTTCTTCTACTTCTTGTGTAGTTCTTGGTTTTGGAACATCAATTACAGTTTCGTCTTCTGTATTGATATGATATCCCCGTACAACTGCTTTACCAGGACTTACAACATATTCCATCAAATCATCTGATGGTTCATTTCCCTCATATGTTAACTCTCCAGCGTCAAAATAACCATTGTTTCCTTCAAGGTCATTTAAACTTTCATCTACATCAACATCAAATGGCATGATGTAGTAATCGCCAGATTCATCGTACCTTGCTTGAGCAATACTATCCTGGATATGATTATAATTTGGCCCAGTTGGGGTGTTTAAAATATCTCCATCCCTGATCTGAGTAATTTGTACAAAATTATCAGAATCTGTATCATCAATAGCTCGCTTTGACAAAGTTGCTGTAATTTTTAATCTATCAGCACCAGGAGCGCCAAAATTATTAAATCCTTGAGCATTATCATAGAGACTTTCATCCTCGTCTGCTGTGACAATTTCTTCTAAAATATTAAAACCTACTTTATATGAAGGTTCATTTGTATATTGATCTAATACAAGAGTTTGAGCGTCAATTTCTACAAAGTGACCTCTTAAAAAATAAACTCCATCATCTACATTAAATGAAGATCCAGTGGAAGCTGCATCTTGAGGAATTGTAGTAGCAAATGTCTCATTCGCACCAATTAAAACATTACTGAGGGAAATTCCAGAGATGGTAATTAAATTTTCACCATCAGCAAATGTCTTAGATCCTTCTTCATCAGTTCCAGAACGAAGATATACTACGTATAATGTTGCATTGGATCTCTCGGACTGGTCGGAGGTAAGAAATCCATCTACTATAGCTTCGATTCCAGTAACTTCTCCTCTAATTGTAGTTCCGACAAGAGCAGAAATGTAACTAGATACATCAACTCCAGAAAAATCATTTTGAAGTTCTATACACTGATAACGACTGTTATAAGAAACTCCGCCAGGGATTACTACTGACCCCTCCTTAAACATGTGATCACCAAATTGTTCAATTTGGTTCTGCAGCATAGACTGGAGAGAATTTAACTCTCTTGCCTGTACAGGGTAAGATGGTTTGAATAAAACTCTATTAAAGTTTTTCTCTTTATCAAAATCATCAAAATATGGATTGATGTTGAGATTAGTTTCCTGTGGCATGATTTCTTATTAGAATTGCAAAATAACTTTGATATCTTCTTTTTGATTTACAGAGCGAGTCACTTCTGGACGATTATCCACAAATATTATATTTCCAGAATATTTCTTAGACTCAGGATTAGAAACACCACTATTAAAACTCTGTCCAAGATAATATGTCCTATTATTTATTACTGTCGAAACACCAGTAAAACCCGTATCAATATTGAGATTATTCGATCCACCTTCAATTACAAATGTTCCACCAACACCCGGAGATGATGTAAATTCAAACTGCTCAAATCCATATGCTGGGTTAGTAATAGCGGCTCCTACAGTTGTAAATCCTGAATTGGATTTATCTTGCCAATACTTCAAAACACCAGTGTTGCTATCATAAGAAACCACTCTACCAACCGCAGTAGAACCAACACCAACTGTTTGTGTTATCAGAGAGTCTGATGTAAATGTTGTGGTTGTAGTAGCAGAACCAGCTAGTTTCAATGCATAAACTGCACTTGCTTTATCTAATGTTAAAACATTAGCAGATCCAAACTGTTGTGGATTTTCAATGATACCAATTCTTGCAATTTCATTACCCGTTATAAAATCTGGATTTTGAGTATCGTTTTCAATTCTGGAATAAAGAAGAACATAGAAAGCACCGAGTTCTCTATAAATGTCAGCACCATGGCCACCTCTGGGTGGTATAATAACATTGAAAATAGGAGTGGTGGTTCCAATCGGAACACCACCAGCAACTAAATCGACGGTTCCGAAAGTATATCCAGATCCTCCGTTAGAGATTGTTATTGATTCTACTTGTGAACTGTTGTTGACAACAATAGTTGCCTCAGCACCACTTCCATTTCCTCTAATAGGAACTCTTGTATATGTGGTATTTGGTGGACCTACAGCAACTCCTCTGTTTACTATTGTTGCAATCTTAATTTGACCACTAACTGCTGCATTATCTCTTACTGCACTTATTGAAGCATCAGATGTGCTTTCCCAATCACTTGGAACGGGGATGTAATTTACAGAATCAAATTTTACAATATCAGATGGTGAAATTGTATAAAGGTATTTCCAAACATATCCATCTCCACTCACCCCAGCAGCTCTCGGTTCAAGATCTGTGAATTTAGGTTCATCCAAAGATGGTTTTCCATTTGGATTTTCTGGATCAGTTCCGTTCTGTAAGCAAATATAAACTTTGAATTCACTATTAACTACAAAATAATTTGCAGAATATATGTTTGTTGAATTTGATGGTCTAGAAAGATTATCTCTAGTAATGTCATGACGATACATGTCATAAGTGACACCAGTAGACATCTTTAGGTGCAGGAGGACTCGTATTCCAATCGCTAGCTACATCCGTTGGATTTGGTAATCCCAAAAACACATAATATGAATTGGATTCAGACGTAGCAGCAGATACGAAATTTTTAGCACCAAGTATTCTAAATTGATCCGTTATAATCGCTGACATTTTAGTAACGTTTTTTGTATTTATAGTAGATACTGGGAGGACTTAAGTGGATTGACTCTTCTCACAATTGGAGAGGTAGTTATTCCTGATAATCCATTATTATATATCTCAAATTCTTGGGTTCCTGTACGAGAAGAAATATCCACTCTACCCCAACTATAATCACCAAAGTATCCTGTACCAAATCCAGATAGATTGTTATAAGTAGAAACTCCAACAACAACTCTCGCAATTGATGTCAATCCAGTTCCAACTGCAGGGTCAGAAATGTAAACATGTGTTTGTGCTATGGAAACTGAAGCCACTTCATAGATACTATCTATAAATTGTGTTGCAACTCCAACAGTAACACCACTGCTTGTGGTTATTCCAGTTATTCCAGAACCAATATTTGAGTTGTTGACAACAAAATAGTAACCAGTTGAAATGCCGCTTAAAGTAACAGCAGTTCCAACTACCTTTACATCTCTCAGGAAGGAATTCATTGGAATGTGAAGATCAAAAACAATTCCAGTTGATGCAACTCCAACTGAAGTACTGCTGACTCCACATACAATGCCAAAGTCTCCAGTATATGTTGCACTATTAACCTTCTCTCTGTTTGTCACAGGAGATTCAATCAATACTGAAGGTGCATTTGTAGATGTATATCCAACTCCAGGTCCAGTAACGGTAATTGCGGTAACAATTCCAGCAGTTATGGAACTGGTTGCCGTTGCTCTTTGTGTTGATCCCAGACCCACGGGTTCACTGATGAATACATCTGGAGCAGAAGTATATCCAGAACCACCAACTCCAATAGTTATTGAAGAAACTGTTCCCGCAGCCGAAACCACGGCGGTTGCGGATGCAGCAACAATAGGATTCTGTGAAACTATTTCAATAGTGCCATTTTTAGATGCATTATTTTCATTAGTACTATCAAAGAAGCTTCTAACAGATTCAACATACATCTCTTGATCTGATGAAGAAACACTCTTAATAATATTAGTTGATGGGAAGACATTTGGTTCATATATGGATCTATCCTTTGGAATAGAAATGTTATTGACAAATACATCTTCTGTTTGTTGACACCAATCAAGAGGTCTCAAAAGATCCTGGTCCGTAACATTTCCTGGGCCAAAATAATTATTTGTTTCTGCATCAGATGGAGATATAATTTCAGTAACAGTTCTTTGCTCTTCCGTTAATGCAAGAACCTCAGAATGAACTTTTACTGTATCTCCTTCTTTAATTGTTTCAAGAATATCCACGTCAACAACATCAACATTTGGTGTTCCTCTATAGAAGAAGATTTGAGTTCTATCTCCAGATTTAAGTGGTTCTGCAAAAGTAATTCTAGATCCACCATTAAACTTGTATCCTGCACCAGGAATTTGAATAATGTTGTTTACAAATACAATCAATACAGATGCAAGTTCAATCGGAGATCCGACAGACTTTTGAATTGCAATAATTTCATTATTCAGTTTTAAACTAAAGGTGTCTCTGAATCCATTTATCTGACTATCTAAAGAATCGAGAACTTGAAGTTCGCCAAATGTCCATCCAGAGAAAGTATCACCATCAATGGAATCAACAGTAATCTGGAACTCTCTGAATGTTTTGCTAATATCCGTTGGTATTCCTGCAATTCCACCAACATCTAGGGTGAGAATATCACCATTCTGATATCCATATCCAACTGATGTTAGTTCAAAATTCAATATACTAGATCCACCGCTAACAACAACATTTACTTTAGCTCCAGATCCAATACCTTGTTGTGGAGAATCACTGCTATATGAAAGTTCAAGGTTGCTATATGAGAGTGGTTGATCAAAGAATACTATTGGTGCATTTGTAGATGTGTATCCTGATCCTGCATTTGTAATGGCCACACCAGTTACAATCCCATCAGTTAGAATTGCAGTTCCAATAGCAACTTTGCTGTATGTTCCAGTGGTTGAATTAGCAACCGAAACATTGACAGTTTGAATGCCAGATCTATATCCAGATCCACTATTTCCAATTGAGATAGATGAGACAGTTCCAAATCCTGAAATAATTGCCGTGCCACCAGCAGATACTAGTGGTTGATATGCAAATCCTTCTGTTGATGCAACAGAGACAATGCGTCCACCAACAGGAATTGCTGAGTTATTTGGATCATATGGTTGCGAAACACCTATTCCCGTAAAACTAATTGTTGTAGCGGATCCAACTTCTCTTAGTTTATAATCACCAAGAATATTTACTGTTCCAAATCTAGCTGGTTGCTGAACAATGGAATCTATTGTAATAATAGCATTTCTTGCATGAATTCCTGTGATATCATCTTGTTCATATTTTAAGGAGAATTCAGTTGTAATGCCATTAAACTGTTCTTCGATATTGTCAAAAACATAGTTATCATAGTATGTTGTGTTGAGACCTGCATTCTCTGCACTTCTAAGGAAAGCTCTTCCATTAAATGTAGAATATGTTGTAACACCAACCCAATCTCTCTCATCCGATCTTCCACTAGTAGTTGAAATTGGAAGTGGACCTCTTGGTGCTTCGATAAAGTTCAGTGTATTATCTACAATTTCATAGTTTCCAGTGTACTTAGTGACCGTAGAATTGACAGGATGTCTATCAACTGTAGATCCCATCCATCCTCTTTGTACTAATAAACGATTAGCACCACCAACACCAACACTTTCAACAATAACATATTCCTGATTAATGTTTAGTAAATCTCCGGAGAAAATTGATGTAATACCACTGATATCCATTTCGTTATCAGTTCTGAATACTTGATTCAGAGTTGTGTATGATATTCCAGTTCTGACAATAGGAGACTGAATCATATTATCAATAGACAGTAAACACTTTTCTCTAGACTCTGTAGAGATAAAGAAGTGACCTGTTCCTATACCAAGAGCATTGACATCAAGAACTTGGGGACTTGCAAGTAAAGCTTGAGTAGCGGATGCTGCGACTCTAATAGAAAGATCAGCATCTTTCACAACAAACAATGTGGGTGGCAACTTGTCTGTTGATCCAACACCAGGAATCGTGGTTGTTACAATACCAATAGGAGAACTATCACCAGAGTGTCTGTATGTTATTTGCTCCCCAGTAACGAAGAAATGATTTGGAAGTATAAACTGGTTTGTGGATGTATCAACAATAGTTGAATCTGACCCATCAAAATACTTCTCAAATACAGTATTTCCTCTATGTTTGATATCAAATCGTCTTCTGATATCTCTCTCCGTTCCTCTGTAGTTTCCAAATTCACTTCTAATTCTACCATTCTCAAAAGGAATCTCTACAAGAGTTTTGTCTTCACTTGAACATTGCAGTCAATTGATGGCTCTGGATAGAAGTGCAAGTCAATCATAGAGTTGCTTATTCCAGCGCCGACAGTTCCAAGTCCAACATCAGAGAAAATAATTCCATATTCACTTATATCAACCTGACCTTCAGTAGAAGCAACAGCAACTTCTGACAATTGATATCTACCATTAGTTGTGTCCTTAACACTGACTATAAAATATCCAGCACCATAATCATCGGCGCTATATTCAGAAACTGTTGTAAATCCTGGAGTCGCACTTCCTGTAATAGAAGTAACTCTACTATCAACCTCAGCCGTTTGGAAGTTAGCAGTTCCTATACCTGTCTTAGTGTGATCAAATGAGATTCTCATTGAATTGCAAACAAAGTCAGTCGTTAATCCAGTAGTTGGTGTAAACTTGACTTCGATGTTTGATCCATTTATTTCAGCTCCGTATGTTCCTAAACCAGCGCCTGCTTTGGGGAACAATGTTTCTGCAGTAAGATTACCATAATCTAATATATCCAAATCAGTTCCATTATAAACTACGCTGAGTTCTTGGAATTCAAAGAAACTATCATCCGTGGCACTAAATTCTAGTATTACTCTGCTTGTATTATGGCTAGTCGGAATAGTAACAATTCCGACAGAGGAAGTAGTTCCGGTTGGGAGAGTTATTGATGAAGTTATAGCAACAACAGAATCACCAAAAGCAGTTGTTCCAACTCCAGTTGCGGTTCCTTTTAAGTCATAGGCAAGTAAATTAACAGAGTAATCATTTCTAGTAAATTTGACTGGGAAGAAATCTAAACTTCCCGTTGCACCACTAGCACTAAAGTCAAATGATCCAAGTATGTTGACACTATCGACTCTTCCATATTGGTTGAGATAACCAACAGAATCATCGTGGAGTAGAGTTACTATTGAAATTTGCCTCTCTGCACGGAATCTCTTATCTCTAATATATGAAATATACTTTCTAACTCTTGCATCAGAGAGGGTGAATTGATCAACAGATTCAAATCTAGTTGGTCTTGGTTCACTGTTAAATTCAGTACTAACATCATCAATCGTTAAAGCTCTGTTAGATCTAGACTCTGAATAGTCTTTGATTAATTTTCCATTGAAATATATTTCATCTGAAGCAATTTCTCCATCCAAATTCAGATTATTTTCGCTAACCAAATCAAAGTCAGGACGACAATTTACATTAAATTCAGATATCAAATCCAATCTGGCATCTATATTACTGGATTGTTCTGTAACAAATCCAATATTTGTTTCTGACTTAGATTCAATGACCAAATCAGAAAATCTTCTAAATCCAGCTGGATGTGCAAGAGAATCTACTGCATCCTGCCAAGTAGAAATAGGAACTTCGGATTTAATAGAATATGAAAGATTTTGATAATAATCATTATCAGATATTCTTTGTAATTCGTTATTTAAGAATCCAGTATTTTTTTGGAATCCTTTTTTTATAAGAGTGGATGCTCCAATCTCATATTGAGATTCTGGTGAGTCTGCTCTAAGAATAGTAGCCTGAGACTCGGAGAATTGTCCAATAATAACATCACCTGGTTCAAAGGTATCATTAGTATCTACTACCAGATGCTCATTTTTGTCATCATATCTTTGTACAACTCCACTCTTTCCAGTTTTTGTGGATATTGGTTCTTGATCTAAGAAATCATTGAGTTTTACTTTTATATCAAATATTGGGAAAGTTTTTTCTGGTGTTACTCTAATGGAGGAATTTAGAGCATCAATGTTTCCAGGATATCTTCCATTAAGTGCTTCTTCATAACTGACGACGATTGATCCATTCGCTCCTCCAATATTTGGATCCATCGAAGTAATCTCAAAGAGACTATATTCAAAACTTCTACTATTAAAACCAGTTCCAGTCGATCCTATTCCAATACTAGTTCCTTCAACTAAAATCTTATCACCAATAGCAAAAGGCC
>LUMQ01000163.1_pt1 | contig 18242 bp, 17 predicted proteins | sample 729621 | NCBI WGS metagenome assembly LUMQ01 (sample SAMN03860259, study PRJNA289734) | marine metagenome | biome: seawater column; feature: ocean; material: water; isolation source: Red Sea water column Station 12 - depth 25m | place: Saudi Arabia: Red Sea | collected 2011-10-15 | depth 25 m | reverse complement strand
TTTTATATTTTTAAGTTGATTTAAATATTCTTCATTAATTTCGTTTGCATGATGTGGATGAACTCCGATTGTAAAAAACATATTTTTAGAATATCGATTATATATCTCTAGTAACTTATCTATATCTCTTAATCGACTGCAGATAAGACCAAATTTAGTAATATGATTAGCAATAGCTCGATCTATAACTTCATCTAAATCATTATCAAATCTATCACTAGTAAAATTACAAGCTATGTCGGCAATTTCATGCATATAGGTCTATATTAATTTCTAATAATATAAATTATGAACTAAAATTAACTCATCATGAATCAATTTGAAAGATTTCAAGATGCTCTTAATCTAGAGAATACTGAAGATAATAAGTTTTTAGTAAATCCAAATACTAATTATTTTGTTGGCACAAGAAACTTTATAGCTATTACGAAGTACAATGTGAGTCATTTTTATGCAAAGGCTGTGTACGACCTTGCACAAGAATTTTTATGAAAAATAATATTTTAAAAAGTTACTTAATTGTTTCACTATTTGCAGTTAGTGTTTCGGCTCAATCTATTGTGCCAACGCCTCCCGAATTAAATCTCTCAAGCTATATTTTAATGGATGCAACAACTGGAAAAATTTTAGCTGAATCCAACTCTAATTCTCAAATTGAGCCTGCAAGCATGACAAAGGTTATGACAGGTTACATCGTTGCAGATCAAATTGACCAAGGCATGATTTCAAATGATGACAATGTATTAATTTCAAGAAAGGCATGGAAGATGGAAGGATCTCGAATGTTTATTGAGGTCGGAAAGCGTGTGTCAGTTAAAGATTTATTAAAGGGCTTGGTTATCCAGTCTGGTAACGACGCAGCAGTAGCGCTTGCTGAATATGTAGCTGGTTCAGAACAAATCTTTGTTGATGTTATGAATGAGTATGCTTCAGTGCTAGGTTTGCGAAATACACTATTTCAAAATTCAACCGGTCTACCTGATGCTGACCATTTTACCAGCGTAAGGGATCTTGCTGTTTTGTCTAGAGCACTGATTGATGAATTCCCATCGCATTATGATCTTTATAAAGAGAAAGAATTTACATTTAACAATATAAGGCAGCTCAATCGGAATAAATTGCTTTGGCGTGATGAATCTGTCGATGGGATGAAGACTGGCCATACTGAAGCTGCTGGATATTGCCTTATTGCTTCCGCAAAAAGAAATGATATGCGCTTAGTAACTGTTGTTGCTGGAAGTAAATCTGATAAAGAAAGGTTTGATGCATCACAAAGACTTCTCGAGTATGGTTTTAGGTTTTATGCAGCACAAAAATTATTAGAAGGTAATAAAGAGCTCAAGTCCTCAACAGTTTGGGGTGGTAAAAAAGAATCAGTTTCAATAGGTTTGGAGAATGATCTTCTGGTGACTCTACCAAGAGGTGACTTCAGAAACCTAACTATAAATTACACAATCCAGAACAACATACAAGCCCCCATAAAAGCTGGCGATGAGCTGGGGCTCGTTGAAGTTATTTCTAATAATAATATTGTTGTTTCTGAATCACTTATTGCGCTTGAAGATATTGACGAGAAGGGATTTTTTGGCAGAATGATTGCAAAAATTATCTTATGGTTTATTGGACTCTTCAATTTCAATGAGTAACTCGATTCAAGGCGTCTATCAAGGCTCATTTATGCCGCTTGATGAGATTAGAGTTTCACCTCTTTCTCGTGCATATACTTTCTCAGATAGTATTTATGAAGTCATTCCTTACTACAGTGGAAAACCTTTATGCCTTGATGAACATATCGATAGATTCAAAGTAAGTGCAGATTTTTTAAAAATCAAATTAGATTTCTCTGTCGTAAGAAAAGAGATTGAGCAATTAGGGAGCTCTGTAGAAAACTATACAAATGCTTACGTTTACTATCAAATCTCTAGAGGAGTTGACTCTGTAAGATCGCATATAGTTAAAGAGAAACTTATTCCTGAAAGATTTGGATATGCTGGTGAAGTTACATTATCTACAGATCCAATAATTGCAAAGCTCAATCAAGATAATCGATGGGCTCATTGTAATATCAAGACCACTTCTCTGCTTGGAAACGTCTTGAACATGAATGATGCTTATGATGATGGTTGCAACGAAACAATCTTAATTAGGGATAATAAAATTGTTGAAGGCGGTGCGTGCAATATATTTATGACTTATGAAAATGAAATTTATACTCCAAGCCTGGAAGAAAATATTCTTCCTGGAGTTACCAGAGAGTTCTTTATTTCTTCTCTGCAAAAGAGAAATATCAATGTAAAACAAGTTGACTGTCCAGTTTCATTTTTAGATTCAGTATCGACTATCTGGTTTACGAGTTCTACAAGAGGAGTCCAACCAATAAAATCAATTTTGAACCACGGCTATGAAATGGACCCAGACGATGCCCTATTTAGAAATGCTAAAGAGGCATTTACTAATTCGATAAAAGACTATTTTCAAGATCACTAATAATTGTTTCTAATACATTCCACGAGTTAATTGGATGTATTCCTTTGGAAGATTTATCAAGTAAAAAAGCATTTGCGAGCGAATCAATTTGATTAAGGTCTATTTTGTTAGAGAAAGACATATATTCAGATTGAACATCACGCCATATTCCTAAATCATATAAGTTTGGTTTCCCTTTAGAACTCTTGATTCCGTAGCATGATGAAATTACCTTGGATAATATCCAGCTTACTAATGGTGGAACCGAAGAATTATTATTTCTAATTGAGTTGATAATTTTTCTTGCTCTATCAAAGTCAGTGCAAATAATGGCATTCTCTAAATCAAATATTTCATGATTTTGCATTGCTGAGTAATTTTTAATTGTTTCTTCAATCTTTTCGTCTTCAACAAGTTTTAAAATTGAAACTTCATTTTTTTGCATTAATAGATTACCTGTAAAATTATTATGAATTGCTGATCCAACAACACTGAGATATTTTTCTGGTAAAAATGAAAGTTGGTTTTTTAACCATAGTTTTTCTTCGTAAATATTAAGTTTGTTGCAATTAATAACTTCTAAGTTTGCATCGAGAGCTTTAACCCATTTTGCAGTCTTATTTAGCTTGGTTTGGGCTGATTCAATGATAAATACATTTTGATCATTCGTATTAAATTTATCTTCCTCGATAAGTTTTTTAAGAATTTCTGGGAACCTGCCCTCTAAGTGCTTAATTTTAATTATCAATTTTTCTTGAAATAATGATCCACCTGAAAGTTTTAATATTTCTTCCTCAAGATTATCAAAACCATCCAAACCAAATGTGACTAATTTAGAGTAACCTTCTGAACAGAAATTTTTGGATATTAGCTCACTACAATCTTGACGTAAAACTTCTTCATTACCATATAAAAAATAGCTCTTATAATTGATTTTAGATTTCTGAATAAATTTTATATAGCTTGTTTCCACTAATTTCTTACCTTCATAATCAATTCGTCAATCAGCTGATTCATGAGCTCATAAGAGATTTGACTGACCGCATTATTTTGAGCTATCGGATTAAACTCGTTTACATAAACATTATCTTTTACATTTATGTTTTGAATTTTATTTTCATTACCTAGCCTATATGACAAGTCATAGTAAATCTCCAGATTAGTTGGTCTTGCACCAATGCCAGAAAAGAATGGTTTCTCGTAATATTTCAGATCCAAAATATCAATTCTTTGCTCTGTTTTTATTTCATGAAAAAATCTTTTATGAACTAATTCTGCAAAACGAACATCAACATCATTTGCAATGAAGATACTTTTAGACTGAATAGGTTGATAACCGATATTACAAGAGCAAATTATTAAAACTAGTGGTATGAAAAGCGATTTTTTATTGAGTAACATCAAAAAGATCCTTAAATCCTGAAGGATCATGTCGTCCAACTACAAGGTTTTCAAGAGTCCCATAACCCTCTAAATCATTCATTGTGGCCTTAATTATTTGATGTATGTGAAAGAACGAGTAATCTTCAGGGTTAATTTCATTCAGATCCCAAACTTCATAGCCTACAGCTTCTTCACCTTTCCAGAAACCGTGGCCCCATTCGGGATGTTGATAACCAATACCTTTGCAGTGAAATCTAGGCCCACAAGCTTTTGCATTAATCTCAATTTTTTTATCTCCCTCTTGAGCTGAAATCTGAGCACCGCTTGACCATCTTGTTCCTTTTATCCAATCAACTTTATGTGAAATATTATTAAGAGGCTTAATGACTTCATTATTCGAAATCTCAACTAAATCTGCAGAGAGCTGCGTAGAATTTCCATCATGATCTTCAAAAGTTCCAAAATGAGTGAAAGTATCTCCAAAATTTATTGGAATCCAGCACCAATATACTCCTGGCTCAGCATTAAGTTTTCCAGGAGCACCAATCTCAGGTTCTCCTACTGGCCTTACACCCCAAGATTTATCTCTGGTTCCATATTCTTTTGTAAGATCTAGATTTCCAGATTCTGTTTCAATGCTTCCATCCCATTTACCAAACTGAGTGAATCTGCTTGTTTCAAGTATTTTCCTCGTTCCTTCAATCATCAAAGATTTTGGTTCAAGATGGGGCTCTGTAATAGCATTAAAAATTAAATCACAGCTGAGTTTTTTTTCAGGATCTTTTAAGCTGAATCTAATCTTTTGCATGGGCTCTAATATTTCAAGGGAGATTGGCCCAATATTTATCGGATATCTTGCTGGATTCATTCTTGTAGAAGCATGATAAGAGTATTGTTTTCCTGCAGTTGAGATGCTGAAATGTGCATCCATAATGTGTCTGTTAGGGTAAAAGCCAACACCGATTTCAAAAAGAAAGTCTTTTTCTTCGCTAAACCCATTAAACCAATATCTATCGTAATGAGTGCGATCAGATGAAGACGGGACAGCTAAGGTTTCTGCTGTTTGATGTATTGGAAAATCGTCAAAGGGTGTTATTAATGCCATTAGATTACAAAATTAATTAGTTTTTCTTTAACATAAATCACCTTCTTGATATTGTCTAGCTGTATGTGCTTTGAAACATTTTCATTAGAAAGCGCAATACTTTTGATTTCCTCTTCTGTTAGGGTTTTTTCGATTTTCTCTTTCCCACGAACTTTTCCATTTACTTGAATGATTAATTCAAAGTTATCATCGAGAATCAAATTCTCTTTGAATTCGGGCCAACTTGTTTCAAATAAACTTTTATCTTGAGAGGAATTAAATTTGGACCATAACTCTAAAGTTACATGAGGTGCTATTGGGGATAATATCTTAAGTGAAAACTCAACTGCTTCATTAAGACAGTATTTTTGTGATTCTGAAGCATCCTCTTTTTTAAATGACTCTGGGATTGCATTAATTAACTCCATTACCGCTGCAATAACGGTATTAAAGGAGTTTCTTTCTTCGTAATCTTTTAATACTTTTTTAAGCGTTTGATGGGATTTTCTTCTTAATGTTTCTTCCTCTTTATTAAATGCAGATGGCTCTTCAATATTATTAGATCTGCCCTCAACTAAGGTCCAGAATCTCTTAATAAATCTGTAAGAACCTTCAATTGCATTTTCTGACCATTCAAGAGTCTGTTCTGGAGGAGATGTAAACATCATATATAACCGCACGGTATCAGCTCCATATTTATCAATCATCTCTTTTGGGTCCACGCCGTTAAGTTTTGATTTACTCATTTTTGACATGCCATCTTTAAAAACTTTGTTTCCTGAATTATCAAGAAGCTCATCATTTTTGTCTTCGAGTGAGTCTTTATTCAGCCAAGTTTTATTTCCTGCTTCATCTAGCACATAAAAAGCATCTGCCAAAACCATGCCTTGAGTTAGAAGTTTAGTAAAAGGTTCTTCGTTATGAATTAGCTTATTCTCATGCATTAGGATATTAAAGAACCTTGCATACAAAAGGTGAAGGATTGCATGCTCTATACCTCCGACATATTGATCTACCGGAAGCCAATAGTTAGCTTCTTTGCTGATCATTTCTTTGTCGCTAACACCTGCAAACCTAGCAAAATACCAAGAGCTTTCAAAAAACGTATCAAAGGTATCAGTCTCACGAGTAGCATCTTTAGAGCATTTTGGGCATTTAACAGCCATCCAATCAGAAAAGGTTGAAAGGTTTAGACCTTTTGATGAAATATTATCAATTTCAGGTAGTTCAACTGGAAGATCTGTTTCTGGAACTTTTACAGGACCACAATCATCGCAATGAATTATCGGAATAGGGCAACCCCAATATCTTTGCCTGGAAATTCCCCAATCCCTCAGTCTAAAATTTGTTTTGACTTCAGCATTATTAGTTTTAACAAGCTCTTTAGTTATCGAATCAAAAGCATCATCAAAATCTAAGCCATTAAATTGTTTCGAATTAATAAGAATACCTTTGTCTTCTATTGCACCATCACTAATTCCATTATCTTTATCGGACTCAATAACTTGTTTGATAGAAATACTATATTTTTTTGCAAACTCCCAATCCCTTTGATCATGTCCCGGAACACACATTACTGCTCCAGTGCCATAGTCCATCAAAATAAAATTTGCTATCCAAATTGGAATGTCTTCCCTCGTAAAAGGATGAATTGCCTTTAGTCCTGTATCAATTCCTAGTTTTTCTTGAGTTGCAATTGCTGCCTCTGATGTCGTTATATTTTTATTATTTTTAATAAAATCATGAATTTTTGGATTTGATTCAATCAATGAGATCGCTAAGGGATGATCCATAGCCACAGCACAATATGTTGCACCAAAAATCGTATCAGGCCTTGTTGTAAAAACTCTTAAGGCATCATTATGATCTTTAATCTGAAAATTAAATTCTAACCCCTTGGATTTTCCAATCCAATTTTCCTGCATCAGCTTTACTTGGTTGGGCCAGCCATCAAGCTCTTGGATATTCTCCAAAAGTTTATCTGCATAATCAGTTATCTTTATAAAATACTGATCTATTTTCTTTTTTTCTATTGTTGCTCCAGACCTCCATCCCTTACCATCAATCACTTGTTCATTGGCCAAAACTGTTTCATCAACGGGGTCCCAATTTACTTCTGATTCCTTTTTATAAATCAGTCCTTGGTCAAAGAGTTTATTGAAAAAAGATTGTTCCCACTTATAGTAGTCAGGTGACGAGGTAGCAAATTCTCTGTTCCAGTCGTAACTGAACCCCAAACTTTTAAGCTGCCCCCGCATAGCGTCAATATTTTGAATTGTCCATTCCTTAGGGGAAACGTCATTTTCAATTGCAGCATTTTCGGCTGGCAAACCAAATGAATCCCAGCCCATAGGCTGAAGCACATTGAAACCTTGCATGCGCTTAAACCTCGAGATCACATCCCCAATCGTATAATTTCTAACATGACCCATATGCAATTTTCCTGACGGATATGGAAACATTGAAAGACAATAGTATTTAGGTTTTTTAATTTCTTTTGCTGCAAAACTATCCTTTTCATCCCAAAAAGATTGGGCGGCTTTTTCTACTACTTTGGGATTATATGCTTCAGTCATTTTCAAACTGCTTCATAAAATTATCTTCAAGATAATTAATATTATGTTTGTTGTCTTGGAATGTTTGATCATTCATTAATGCAAGATGAAGAGAGTGATTGGTTTTAATGCCCTCAACAAAAAATTCATCGAGTGCATTTTTCATTCTTTTGATACACGATTTGCGTTTATTTGTTGCAGTAATTATCTTTGCAAGCAAAGAATCATAATATGGTGGCACTGTGTAGCCAGAGTATATATGCGAATCAAATCTTATCCCAAAACCTCCTGGAGGATGCATTTTTGTTATTTTGCCTGGTGACGGTATAAATGTGACAGGATCTTCCGCATTAATCCTGCACTCCATTGCATGACCTTTAAAAGTGATTCGGTTTTGATCAAGGACAAAATCCATGCCCAGTGCTACTTTTAGCTGAGCTTTAACAAGATCAAACATAGTTATCATTTCAGTTACCGGATGTTCAACCTGAATTCTTGTATTCATTTCTATAAAGAAAAACTCTTTATCCTTATAAAGAAATTCAATAGTGCCTGCGCCTTCATATTTTATTGATTCACATAAATTCACGCATGCTGTTAATACTTTTTGCGTTTCAACCTCATCAATATCCACAGCTGGCGCTTCTTCAATAATTTTTTGATGTCTTCTTTGCAGACTGCAATCTCTTGTTCCTAGATGGATCGCTTTACCCTTCCCATCACCAAAAACCTGAACTTCAATATGCCTAGGATTTTCAATATATTTTTCTAAGTATAAAGTCTCATTTCCAAAAGCATTTTTTGCTTCTTGCTGAGTAATCGAAATGCCTGAGATTAACTCATCAATATCATTAGCAACCCTCATTCCTCTTCCTCCACCACCAGCAGTTGCTTTGATCATTATGGGAAAACCTATTTTCGTAGCTATTTTTTCCAATTCACCCTTATTCTCTGGAAGTTTGTCTTTGTAGCCCGGAACTGTTGGAATTCCAGATTTTTCAGCTATTGTTTTAGCAGTAATCTTATCTCCCATTTTTTTAATGACCGCAGAGGAAGGCCCTATGAATTTAAAACCACTCCCTTCACATTTTTCGGCAAATTCATGATCTTCGGCGAGGAATCCATACCCAGGATAAATCGCATCTGAGCCGGTCACTTCAGCTGCAGAAAGTATGCCTGGGATATATAGATAACTTTCAAGCGGATTGGAAGGACCTATGCAAACTGTTTCGTCGGCAAATCTTAAATGTTTAAGCTCTTGATCTCCGCTAGAGTAGACACCAACTGTTTTCAGGCCAACTTCTTTACATGCTCTAAGAGCACGCAATGCGATTTCTCCTCTATTGGCAATTAAAACTTTTTTTGTCATTTAACTAACTGTAATAAGATTTTGATCGAATTCTACAGGTGTTCCATCTTCTACGTTAATAGATTTAATTGTTCCAGAAAAATCTGATTTGATTTCATTCATCATTTTCATTGCTTCAACAATACAAACAACTTGACCTTTTTCAACATGATCACCAACTTCAACAAACGGAGGCTTATCAGGCGCTGGTTTTCTATAAAAAGTTCCAACAATTGGGGATTTAATGTGATTTCCCGAAGTATTTGAATCGTCAATATGAATCTCTTCGGTAGTTGTTTTTACTGCTTGAGTTGCCTGATTTGAAATGACATATTCTTCTGTTGGCGAACTTACGCCACCTCTCGCAATCCTTACCGATTCTTCACCTTCTTTAACCTCAATTTCTCTGAGGTCTGAAGCTTGAAGCATTTCAATTAACTTCTTAATTTTTCTAATATCCATTAGCTACTCCTAAATTTTTTGATTGCTTTATTAACTGCGTCCTCATATCCCCTTATTCCTTTTCCTGAAATTTGTTCAATAGCTATGTCTTCAAAAAAAGAATTATGCCTAAATGGTTCCCTGCTTTTAATATCAGTTATATGGACTTCATAGAATGGAATATCAACAGCAAGAATCGCATCTCGGATAGCAATACTTGTATGGGTAAAAGCTGCTGGATTAATTATGATGACTTCAATATTCTCAACACTAGCACCATGTATTTCATTGATAATTTTTTCTTCCGAGTTTGATTGGAAGCAATGCAGTTCACAATCCTGATCCTCTGCTATTGAACGAAGTTTAGACTCAAGTTCTTTGAGACTTAAATCACCATATTTTTCAGTCTCTCTTGAACCGAGAAGATTAAGGTTTGGACCGTTAATAAGTAAAATTTTCATCACTTTTATAGATTTTTGAAGATTTTAGCAGATTTTTACGTATTTTATAGAAAAATAACCGTAGACTTTATTGGGTAGCAATAAGTATTTTCTTTACAACCTTGATATTCAACATTCATCGAAACTTTTTGATTGTCTAATCTACTAAATGAAGATTCAACATCATATTCGATTTCAACTTTATTATAAATCACTTTTTTTATACCCAAGAAAGGATCTTCTTTAACAATCCATTTTATTTTATCAATGTTGATTGGTGAGATTTTATGATCTGATATTAAAGCAAAGGAATCCTTATACATATAATATCCTGGCTCAATTTCCCATATTAATTTTAAAGTATTATTATTTATCAAATAGTTAAATTTAAATGCTTGTTCAGGTGGAATAACCCTTTCATCACCTAAAATGGACTGAATTTTTTCAGTAGCGAAGGCGCTTAATGAAATAAGCATTAAGATAAAAAAAGTGTATTTATTAGATATTTTTTGCATAGCTTAATCCTCAAATGATAGAAAAAAATCAAAGCATTTGCATCATTGGTGCCGGAAGTACCGGTATAGCAGCATGTAAGAATTTTCATCAAGCAGGTTTAGATTTTATTTGTTACGAAGCAAGCGATCAGATTGGTGGGAATTGGGTCTACAAAAATAAGAACCAAATGTCATCCGCTTACAAATCACTGCATATCAATACTTCCAGAGAAAAAATGGAATACTCAGATTTCCCAATGCCTGATTCTTTTCCAGACTTTCCTCATCACAGCGATATTGCTAAATATTTTAACGATTACGTAGATCACTTTGGCTTTAGAGATAAAATTAAATTCAATACATCTGTAGTTTCAGCAATTCTACTAGAGGATGAGTCATGGCAAATATCTACCAGCGACGGCGTCACAAATATTTATGATAATTTGGTAGTTGCAAACGGGCATCATTGGGATCCCAGATACCCTAATCCAGATTTTAAAGGTAAATATTCTGGAGAAACCATGCACTCTCATCATTACTTAGAGCCTCATGACCCGGTTGACTGTGTGGGAAAGAATATTGTGATTGTTGGTGCTGGAAATTCTGCGATGGATATCGCGTGTGAACTTAGTAGAAAAAATACCGCAAACAAAGTTTTCCTTGCTGTTCGCAGCCCCGTTTGGATAACGCCTAAATATTTTGGCTCAACACCCTTAGATAGTTTTCAAAGACATCCATCAATAAAAGCAAATATTTTTCAAAAAGCATTCGAAAAGATTTTTGGTTTTTTAGCTGACTTTATTCTTACACGCAGAGTTATTAAGTATATTGGTAGACCAGAAGATATTGGATTGCCAAAACCTTCTCATAAATTTACACAGGCTCACCCCACAATATCAAGCGAGATTCAGCTTAGAATCGGATCAGGCGACCTAATAATAAAACCAAACATAGATAATTTTAATAATAAAACAGTTACATTTGATGATGGATCAAAGGAAGAAATTGACGTTATCATTTACGCTACAGGATATAAGATTTCTTTTCCATTTTTTAGCGATTCTTTTTTAAAAGTAAAGAACAACGATATTGCTTTATATAAAAGAATATTTCATCCTCAATATTCATCACTTTTTTTTCTAGGTTTGGTGCAGCCGCTATGCGCAATGATGCCAATCGCAGATGAGCAATCTAAACTACTTACCAGTTATCTAAAAAACACATACAAATTGCCTTCACAAGAGGTGATGAAGCAAGATGCTGAATCCATTCACAATGAGATGAAGGATTACTATGTGGATTCACCTCGTCACACAATACAAATTAACTGTTTAACCTACACGGATGATCTGAGAGACGAGTTAAAATTAGGTAGTAGGAGGTTGTAGTGCTAGCTAATTTTTTTATAGCGTTATTTCTAGCTATACCTGAACCTATTTTGAGAATTATATTCTTCTACAAGAGAAGGATTATTATTGATAATCAGCGCCTAAATTTTCAGTCCCAAGTTTTTTTAAGTTTTATTGAAAAATCTTTGAAAGCATTGGGAGATGATCCCGTAAAGATAAGAACAGAAAGGGAAAAAAATAATTTAAAAAATCTTTCTGCAAAACCATCAATAAAAGTATCAACTCAAGATCATAATCTTGTTATAGGTGGTCATGAATTAATCCTTAGAGAATACATTCCCGAATCTATTAAAAGCAAAAACTCAATGCTTTATTTTCATGGCGGAGGCTATGTGATAGGCAGTATAAATACTCACCATACCTGGGTGGAATATTTTGCATCTAAGTTGCAGATGAAAATTTATTCTCTAAATTATAGATTGGCACCCGAATATCCATTCCCAAGCGCACTTGAGGATGCAAATTTTGCTTTTGAATGGATAATGAAGAAGTACAATTGTGAGGCTAAAAATATAATATTATGCGGTGATAGTGCTGGCGCTCATCTCGCAGCTTCTCTCTCTAACTACAGATTAGATAATCAATACAAAAGCAGCAAAACACAACTATTAATTTATCCAATGATAGATCCAAGCTGTAATTCGAAATCACAAGATCTTTTTGCTAATGGTTTTCTATTAACTAAAGAATCAATGCACAGATTTTGGTCTCTATTTAGAGGAAATATCAGTGATGATGAAAATCCATATTTCAACTTAATGCATCAAGAAGACCTTTCAAATTCTCTAGACACTCTTATAATTACAGCCGGATTTGACCCATTGAGGGATGAGGCAGAAGTTTATGCCAAAAAACTTAATCGATCAGGAGCTCGAGTTAGACAATTGCACTACCCAGATTTATTTCACGGATTTGTAAATTTAACTGGATTAAGGGCATGCAAGACTGCCGTTGACGATATGATTGATGAAATGAGAAATTTTTATGAATAAATTACTTTCAGTTGCTAGCTTGGACGTTAAGTTTAATCTTAGAGATTCAGTTTTTCATGCTGTTAAAAATGCTTCGTTTGAAATATCAGAAAATGAAATTGTTGGTCTTGTCGGAGAATCTGGATCAGGTAAATCAGTAACTGCCATGTCACTTATGAGGTTACTGCCTGAGCCTAAGGCAGAGTTTGGAGCAAACTCAAAGATATCCTTTAGAGATAATGATGTCTTATCTCTCCCTGCTAACCAACTTCGACTAACAAGAGGCAGTGAAATAAGCATGATATTTCAAGAACCTATGACTTCTTTAAACCCCTTTCATAAAGTTGGAAAGCAGATACAGGAATCAATTCGTTTGCATCAAAAATTAACAAAAGAAGAATCAAAAAATGAAGCCATTAACTTAATGAAACTTGTTGAGATTCCAGATTCGAAGAATAGATATCATTCATATCCATATGAATTATCCGGAGGTCAAAGGCAAAGGATTATGATTGCAATGGCCCTAGCTAATAAACCAAAATTGCTCATTGCGGATGAACCAACTACCGCTCTCGACGTAACTATTCAAGCTCAGATACTGGACCTAATCTCAAAATTAAGAAATGAGGTTGGCATGGCGGTTTTATTTATCACCCATGATCTTGGACTGATTGAATCTTTTTCAGAAAAGGTAATTGTGATGAAGGAAGGCGAAATTGTAGAACAAGGCCAAACAAATGAAATTTTTTCAAATCCACAACATGCCTATACAAAAATGCTTTTAGCCTCTGAGCCCAAACCTCTAGAGAGTACTCAGAAAGATGAATCTGTATCACTTGAAGTTAAGTCTTTATCAGTAAGATTTAATCTTAAAAATAATTCTTTTATGGCACGCAAGCAATTTACAGCAGTTGATGATGTAACTTTTAAGATCAATACAAATTCTACTGTTGGATTAGTCGGCGAATCTGGTTCGGGCAAGTCTACATTGGGTAAAGCAATTGCTGGATTATTAAATTACGAGGGTGAAATATTATTTGATGGAAAAAATCTTGCAAAGATTTCTGGCTCTGAAAGACAAAGAATTAAAAAAGATATTCAGATTATTTTCCAAGATCCTTTCGGCTCATTATCTCCTAGAATGACCGTGGGCGAGATTATTGGTGAAGGCCTAGATGTACATTTTGATTTAAAGAAAAATGAAAAGGTATCGCTAATAAAAGATTCAATGGAGGATGTTGGGTTAAATCCAGAGCATATGTTCAAGTATCCTCATGAGTTTTCTGGAGGACAACGCCAAAGAATTGCTATTGCAAGGTCGATCATTTTAAAACCTAAATTACTTATACTTGATGAGCCAACTTCTGCACTTGATCGATCCATCCAGATTCAAGTCTTGGAGCTGCTAAAAGAACTTCAGAAGAAACTTAAATTAACCTATTTATTTATTAGCCATGATCTTAAAGTTATTAGATCAATCTCAGATCATATTTTTGTTATGCAAAATGGGAAAATTATAGAAACTGGGCCATCAAAAGTTGTATTTGAAGATCCTAAAAATCAATATACAGTAGACTTGTTAAAAGCAGCATTAAAGTATTCCTCTGGTTAAATATGACTAAAAGAAAACATTCAAGCAAATTAGTAGATGGCCCATTACAGGCCGCTTCAAGATCAATGCTAAGAGGTGTTGGGTTTTCTTCAGAGGATTTCAAAAAACCATTAGTAGGAGTTGCTTCCACCTGGTCAAAAGTTACGCCCTGCAACATGCATATTAACGATTTAGCTGAGATCGTTGAGCAATCAATTGATGAATCAAACTGTAAAGCAGTCTTATTTAATACCATTACAGTATCTGATGGTATTTCGATGGGAACTGAGGGCATGAAATACTCATTGGTCTCAAGGGAGGTGATAGCTGATTCAATAGAAACGGTTGTTGGTTGTCTTGGTTATGATGGATTAGTTGCAATCGGTGGATGTGATAAAAATATGCCAGGAGCCCTGATTGGGATGGCAAGATTAAATAGACCATCTCTTTTTATCTACGGCGGATCTATCAAGCCCAGTCATGAAAATACAGATTATGTAACTGTCTGTGAGAAGACTGGAGAGTACGCAAAAGGAGATATTTCTGAAGACGAACTCATTAGAATTGAAGAAATTTCTGTTAAAGGACCAGGCTCATGCGGAGGCATGTACACAGCTAATACTATGGCTTCAGCCATTGAAGCTCTTGGAATGAGTCTTCCAGGCAGCAGTAGTCAAGATGCTATCTCTAATAATAAAAAACAAGATTGCAAAGAGGCAGGTGCAGCGATAGAACATTTAATCGAATTAGATTTAAAGCCTTCAGATATTATGACCAAAGAAGCTTTTGAGAATGCCATAACTGCAGTTATTGCTCTTGGTGGATCTACAAATGCAGTGCTGCATCTTTTGGCAATGGCAGATGCAATTGGAGTTGATTTGCATTTAGATGATTTTTCTAGGATTGGTGAAAATGTTCCCGTTATTGCTGATATCAAACCATTTGGCAATCATTTTATGTCTGAGCTGAATGAGCAAGGTGGAATTTCGCCCGTTTTAAAAATGTTACTGGATAAAAATTTACTCCACGGGGATTGTTTAACGGTAACAGGAAAAACGCTTGCTGAAAATCTTGAAGATATTAGTCCTTATAATTCCAGTCAGGGCATTATTAAGTCTCTTGAAGATCCAATAAAAGGAAGTAGTCATCTTAGAATTCTTTACGGTAACTTAGCACCTGAAGGAGCAGTTGCTAAGATTACGGGCCAAGAAGGAACTATTTTTGAAGGGAAGGCAAGAGTTTTCAACTCTGAAGAAGACGGTAATCAAGCTATCCTTAACAAGGAAATAAAAGCAGGAGATGTTGTGGTGATCCGTTATGAGGGTCCAAAAGGTGGTCCTGGTATGAGAGAAATGCTAAAACCGACTTCAGCCATAATGGGACAAGGTCTTGGCGATAAAGTAGCATTTATTACTGATGGAAGGTTTTCAGGTGGGACTCATGGGTTTGTTGTAGGTCATATCTCTCCAGAAGCAGAAGTTGGAGGACCCATTGCATTAATTGAAGATGATGATCTTATTAGAATTGATGCTGAATCAAACGAACTAATCCTTTTGGTGGATGAGGAAATTTTGCAAGAAAGAAAAAGAAATTTGAAAAATATCAATACGTCCCCAAAAAAGGGTGTGCTGGCTAAATACAAACATTTAGTTGGCAGCGCATCTAAAGGAGCTGTCACTGATTCATATGATCAATAGAAAATACCCAAGCACAAGGCTTAGAAGACTTCGACAATCTAAAACAATAAGAGATTTAGTTGCTGAAAATACTGTTTCCAGTAACGATCTAATTGAGCCAATGTTCTTAGTAAACTCTAAATCAGATGCAGGCCCTGTAAACTCGATGCCTGGTGTTGAGAGGTTTGAAAAAGATCAGCTTTTTAGAGAAATTGAGGAAAGTATTAAACATGGCATCAAGGCGTTTGCTATTTTTCCAGTTGTACCAAGTGATTTGAAGGATGAAAGCGGCTCATATGCTTTATCAGCAGATAATTTTTTGATTAATTTTCTTAGAGAGTTTAGTGAAAGATATCCTGATGTAATTTCAATTGCAGATGTTGCGCTGGATCCATATACATCTCACGGGCATGATGGAATATTGGCCAATGACATTGTTCTAAATGATGAAACTAATGAGCTCTTAGGAAAACAGGCTGTATTACTTGCAGATGCTGGCGCTAGTATCGTAGCACCATCTGACATGATGGATGGAAGAATTGGCGTCATAAGGTCAGCTTTGGACGCAAATAAAAATAAAGACACCATTATCTTATCTTATGCAGCAAAATTTGCTTCTTCGTTTTATGGTCCATTTAGGGATGCGGTCGGCTCCAAAACCAATCTTGCAGGTGCATCAAAAAAAACATATCAAATGGATGTAAGAAATTCAGATGAAGCATTGCACGAAGTTGCAATTGATGTAGATGAGGGTGCGGATATTGTTATGATTAAGCCCGGTATGCCGTATTTAGATATCATTTCCAAGGTAAAAGAAAAGTTTCAAATGCCTACTTTTGCATATCAGGTGAGCGGTGAATACAGCATGCTTTCAAATGCTATCAGTCAAGGATTGCTTGATAAAAGCGTTATGCTAGAATCGATTGTAAGTTTAAAAAGAGCTGGATCTGATGCAGTTCTTACCTACGCTGCAAAGCAAATTGCCAAGGAGATAAAAGATGAGTAATGGTGTTTTAGAAGTTTCAAATGATAATTTTGAGTCCGAAGTTGTGAATAGTGAAAAACCAGTACTTGTAGATTTTTGGGCTGAGTGGTGCGGGCCATGCAAACAAATTGCCCCTGTAGTTGAAGAAATAGCTGATGAACATTCAGATAAGTTAAAAGTTTGCAAGATGGATGTTGACGCAAATAGAGAAACGGCCGTTCAATTTGGAATTAGATCTATACCAACATTATTAATTTTTAAAAATGGTGAAGTTGCAGGATCACAAATTGGAGCAGTTAGTAAGCAGCAGCTTTTGGAGTTTATTCAAGCAGAAATATAATTTTGCATCTTTAGCAAAAAGCTACTATCATTCGCATATCACGGTCTTTTGACCACCATTCATTGTAATTTTTCTTTTCCAGAGGACAAAACCATATGAATTTATCAGAGATTAAAACTAAATCTATTAGTGATTTAATTGATATTGCTACCGATCTTGGCATCGAAGATGTCGGGCGACTTAAAAAGCAAGACATAATTTTTAGGATTTTTAAGCAACAAGCCAGTGAGGGAAGTGATATTTTCGGTGGCGGTGTTTTGGAAATACTTAATGATGGTTTTGGTTTTTTGAGATCGACTGAGAATTCTTACTGTACCAGTGCAGATGATATTTATGTTTCACCAAGCCAAGTTAGAAAGTTTGCGCTTAGAAAAGGTGATGAAGTTCAAGGCAAGATAAGGCCGCCCAAGGATCAAGAAAGATATTTTGCGCTTGTCCAAATCGATACCATCAATGGAGAAACACCAGATAAAGCTAAAAAGAAAATACTATTTGAAAATCTGACCCCTCTTTTTCCTAATAATAGACTAATGCTTGAGCAAGGCACTGGATCAAATGCTGACATCTCATCAAGGGTTATTGATTTAACTGCTCCTATCGGTAAAGGCCAACGTGGCTTAATTGTGTCGCCTCCCAAAGCAGGTAAAACCTTAATGCTTCAAAGTATTGCTCACTCAATTACAAAAAATAATCCTGAAGTCGAGTTAATTGTCTTGTTAATTGATGAGAGGCCTGAAGAGGTTACTGACATGAGTCGAACTGTAAGAGGAGAAGTGGTTGCCAGTACTTTTGATGAGCCTCCAACTAGACATGTTCAAGTTGCGGATATGGTGATTGAAAAGGCTAAACGCTTAACTGAACATAAGAAAGATGTTGTGATATTGCTTGATTCAATCACTAGGCTGGGAAGAGCTTATAATGCAGTGCAACCAGCTTCGGGGAAGATACTTTCGGGAGGTGTAGATTCAAATGCGCTAGAAAGACCAAAAAGATTTTTTGGAGCGGCTAGAAATCTTGAAGAGGGCGGAAGTCTTACTATCATTGCAACTGCTTTAGTAG
>LUMQ01000626.1_pt1 | contig 18285 bp, 18 predicted proteins | sample 729621 | NCBI WGS metagenome assembly LUMQ01 (sample SAMN03860259, study PRJNA289734) | marine metagenome | biome: seawater column; feature: ocean; material: water; isolation source: Red Sea water column Station 12 - depth 25m | place: Saudi Arabia: Red Sea | collected 2011-10-15 | depth 25 m | reverse complement strand
ATTCGGATAACATTATTATTCCTACCATAGCAGATGGAGTGGTTCGTGCACCAATAGTTATAAATATAAATCCAAAACCGACTTGAAAGAAACCTGCTAAAAATCCTAAAAAAATATCATGGGGAGAAATCATTATCTTAGTAGATAATAAGAAACCTATTAAACATGAACTCACTCCAGCAATAAATTGAGCAGGCACCATATCTACAGATGGAAATTTTCTTACTATCATAATTAAAACTGCAAAAGTAATAGGCATTGTAAAAGCTGCTAAATTTCCAGATAATTCTCCAGGCGATAAAGAGTTTCCAACCATTAGTAAAACTCCTGTCATTGCAATTACGATTGAAGATAGTGTAATCAAACTTATCTTTTCTTTAAGGAAAAAGTATCCAAATATTGCTAGGAATAATATTTGAAGCGAAATAATAAAGTTAGTATTTGCAACAGTTGTATTGTACATAGCAAATACATATCCACAAAATCCAAAAGATAAAATAATTCCTCCTACAAATCCTGGTAACCCAGATTTATAAAAAGACTCAATAGTTTTTCCTTTATAACTTATAATCAAAAAGGCTAAGACGGTCAGAGAAAAAAATAAAGATCTCCAAAATAAAATTTGCCACAACGTAGCTCCTTCAAAAGACTTAACAATTAAGCCGCCAAAACTTAAACTTAAAGCTCCTAAAAAAATTAATAATGGACCAGGTAAATTTCTTATAAATGTCATTGTATTTGTGAAATTAAATTTTGAGTTTCCAAGTCATATAGCTTAAATAAAGTTTCTGCACTAGATAATTCAACTTCTTTAAATTTTATTTTTGATCCAGGCGTTAATTGAACTAATTTGTCATAGTCAGCACTTATAACTACAGCTATTTTTGGATAACCTCCAATTGTCCCATGATCTGAAAGCATTATTATTGGATTACCATCAGCCGGTACTTGTACGACACCTTTGATTAAACCTTCAGATTTAATATTGGTATCAACAATATTTTCTATTTTTGGCCCTTCTAATCTCATACCCATTCGATCAGATAATTTAGAAACAGAAAATTCTTTTTCAAAAAAAGTTTTTTTTCCATTCTCAGAGAAATAATCAAAATTAGTCCCTTTAATTACTCTAATATTTTCTATTTTTGTATTTAAATAATTTAATTTCTTTATATTTAAATCTGGATTAATTTCTAAAATATTAATTATTTGGTTATTTTTTAATTTTTCACCATCATTTGCACCAATATTTGCTTTAGTATTTACAGAACAACTTGACCATTGATATTTAAGATCAAATTCACCTCCAACAGCTAAATATCCGTAAACAGATTTATTAGTAGAGATAATGTCTAATTGATCACCATGCTCTAAAGTGAAAGCTTGGTAACAAATTCCAATTAACAAATTATTATTCCTTTTAATTGTAAAATTAACATCACCAGTAATTGCAATATTAATTTTTTCTCCAGAATATTTTAATAACGGTCCTTGATATGCAAATTCCAATACTGGGTTTTCGATTTTGTTTCCTACTAATTTGTTAGACAAAAGATAGTTTCGGTTATCCATGGCCCCACTAAATGGAATACCTATATGATAAAGATTTTTTCTCCCTACATCTTGAAAAGTTGAGTTAATTCCTGCTCTTAATATCTTAAAAAAATTTTTACTCATTGAAATTTTGATATTGATTTTTAGTAATTCTCTTAAAAATTATTGTGTCCCCAGGACTTATTAAATTTGGATCTTTTTCTTTTGAGCTATCAAAAATACTAAGAGGAGTATTGCCAATAATATTCCAGCCTCCTGGACTTTCAAATGTATAAATATTTGCAAATTGTTCTGTTAATCCAACAGAACCTTTAGGTACTTTGACTCTGGGTGTTTCAAGACGTTTTGCTTGGAGTTCATTTTCTAAATCACCTAAAAATGGCATCCCGGCAATAAATCCTGTCATGTAACAAAAAAATTCTTTACCAAAAAACTTTTCATAGATTTTATCACGATTAATCCTCAGCTTTTCCTCTAATCTTTTTATATCTAATGAAAAATTTTCATCACAACATACAGGTATATGAATCTTATTACTTTCTAATTTATCGTCATTAATAACACTCAAATTTTCAATTATTTTTTTTAAAGTTTTAAAATCTTTTTTTCGAAGATCGAATGAAACAATTAATTTGTTATAGGAGGGAGTTAAATTATCTATCCCATCTATATTTTCTTTTTGAATACTTTTAAAATATCTTATTACTTTACTATTTATTTCTTTATTTACTTCACTTCCAAAATCACAATACAAAGCTGCGTCACCAAGATTTGATATATTTTTTATCATGCCATGTTATACTTACAAATTATGGGTATGGAAATTAATATAAATTGTGATTTGGGTGAAAAATCAAAACACCATTCCAACAAATATGATCCAGATTTATTAAAAATTGTCAATTCAGCTAATGTAGCGTGTGGTTATCATGCTGGTGACGAAGAAACAATGAATAAAGTAGTAGAGATTTCAAAAAAAAATGGTGTGAGTATTGGTGCACACCCATCTTTTAATGATCCAGAAAATTTTGGAAGAGAAAGAATGAATTTATCTGAAAAAGAAATAAAAAAACTTATCATTGATCAATATGAAATTTTACAAAATATTGCTACATCTCATGGAGAAGATGTCTCTCATATAAAACCTCACGGAGCATTAAATAATATGGCATGTGAAGATATTGAATTAGCAACAATATTAGCAAAAACTATTCAAGAGATTAATAAAGACTTAATTTACCTGGTCCCAACTGGATCAAAGATGCAAGAAGCAGCAAAAAAATTAGATATGAAGATTGCGTGTGAGATATTCGCTGACAGAAATTATGAAGATGATGGCAACCTTGTATCTAGAAAAAAATCACATGCTTTAATAACAGACCCTGAACAGGCAAAAAAACATGTCTTAAAAATGGTTAAAACTCAGTCGCTTAATTGTCACAGTGGGAAGCAAATCCCTTGTGAAATTGATTCTGTTTGTATACATGGAGATAACTTGAGTTCATTAGCAACTGCTAAATCAATAAGAGATAATTTAGTAGAAAATGATTGTGAACTTAAGACTTTAAACAAATTAACAAAATTTATTTAATATGAAAAAAATTATCTTAGCATTATCTATATTATCTTTTATCACCACAAATGTTTTCTCAGCAGGATCATCTGGAGGAGATGGTGGATCATCTGCAACAAAAACAAACTACGAAAAAGCTGTTGTTCACATAAAGAGTGCTAAGAAACATGAAAAAAAAGGAAAGTTAGAAAAAGCAAAACAAAGTTATGCAAAAGCACAAAAGCTTTTGATCAAATCTAATGAAAAAAAACCTAATAAGCCTGATACTTTAAACTATTTAGGCTTCACGACTAGAAAATTGGGTGACTTCGAAAATGGTGAGAAGTATTATCTTCAAGGTTTAGCTTTAGATCCAAAACATAAAGGTATTAATGAGTATCTTGGTGAATTGTATGTAGCTACAAAAAGACATAATCTTGCTATTGAAAGACTTGAAGTTTTAAAAGGTTGTAACTGTGAAGAATACGATCAGCTTAAAGCAGTAATAGCTGGAAAAAAATCAAAATATTAATTCAAATTTTTAATCATTTGCTCTGGCATCCATAAAGCTATCTCAGGAAAAATTACAACTAATATAACTGCTAAGACCATTAATAAGAATAATGGAAATGCACTTCTTGCAATATATCCCATATCTTTTTTCGCCATTCCTTGAAGCACGAACAAATTAAAACCTACAGGTGGAGTAATTTGAGCCATTTCAACAACAATAACCAGAAAAATACCAAACCAAATCATATCAAAGCCTGCTTGCCTAATCATTGGTTCAATTATTGCCATTGTTAAAACTACAGCCGAAATACCATCAAGAAACATTCCTAATATTATATAAAAGATCATTAGAACAAAAATTAAAACATAAGGAGATAATTCCATATTTTGTATCCACAGGGCTAAATTTCTGGGTAACCCTGTAAACCCCATTGCTAGAGATAAAAATGTTGATCCAGCTAAAATAAATGCAATCATACAAGAAGTTTTAGTTGCTCCAAGTAAAGAGGACTTAAATGTCTTTAAAGTCAAACTTTTTTGAAAATAAGACAATACTAATGCTCCAACAACTCCTAAAGATGCTGCTTCTGTAGCTGTTGCAATACCAGTATATATAGATCCGATAACAGCAGATATTAAAATAATCACTGGTAAAAGTTGTTTTGATCTTTTTATCTTTTCTAAAAATGAGTACTTTTCAATCATCTTTGGCATCGATTTTTTATTGATTAATGACCAAATAATTACATAAGACATGAATATCAGAGCAATCATTATTCCAGGTATAATCCCAGCAATAAATAATTTTGCTATAGACTCTTGAACAGCTACCCCATAAATAATTAATATAATTGATGGTGGAATAAGCAAACCTAATGTTCCAGAACCAGCTAAACTACCAAGTAAAATTTTTTCTGGATATTTTCTTTTTCTTAACTCTGGAATAGACATTTTTCCAACAGTTGCTACTGTAGCTGCTGAAGACCCTGATATTGCTGCAAATAGAGCACAACCAACAACATTAACATGTATCAAACCCCCTGGTAATCTTTGCATCCATGGTGATAAGCCCTTAAATAAATTTTCAGAAAGTTTAGTTCTAAATAAAATCTCACCCATCCAGACAAACAAAGGTAGTGCTGTTAGGGTCCAGGAAGATGAAGTGCCCCAAATTGTTGTGGCCATCGCATCACCAACAGGCCTTGAAGTAAACAACATCATTCCAATAGCTGAAACTCCTATCATGCTTAAAGCAACCCAAATTCCAGATCCTAAAAAAAATAATAAAACGCTGATAAAAAAAGTTGTTAAAAATATCTCAGTCATTCAGTTTTTTAATAATTAAGATAAATTGATGAAAAACACTTATAAAAAATATTGTTGAGCCAATAGCAACACTGGTCTGTGGTATCCAAATTAAAATCTCATCTGCTCCCTCACTACGTTCTTGAAATTTGTAAGAAATTATTAACATTTTAATAAAATAAAATGCGAGATATCCTGAAAAAAAACTTGCAATACTTAGACACCAAGTTTCAATTATCTTTTTTTTTAATCCTGACAACTTTTCTAAAAAAAGAGTAATCCTAATATGTCCTCCCTCAACAAATGTATAAGCTAAGGCAAAAAAAGATGCTGCAGCCATGCAATAACCAGAATATTCAGCAAGTCCCCTTATATAAAAGCCAAAAATTCTTGATGAAATACCTATTAATATAAAAACAGCTACAAAAATTAAAAATATCGCAGCAACATATCCTGAAAATTTATACAGTTTATTTAAGTTTCTATCTAATGATTTAAACATAATGATTTAAGGCCACTAAAAATTTAGTGGCCTTAATTTAAAGATCGAATTTATTTATAAGCTGATAATACAGCAGCTCCTCTTGATCCAGCTTTTTGAGACCATTCTTTTGCCATCGTCTCTCCTACTTTTTCAAAATGAGCTTGTAGAGGTGCGTTCACTTTACCAACTACCATTCCGGCATCAGCTAAAGCTTTTTTATCCCCTACATTTCCTTGCTTAGATAATTGCCAACCTTTTCGCTCAGCTAAAGCTGCCTGACTCATAACTAAATCTTGAGTTGCCTTATCTAATTTATTCCAAGCATCTTTATTAACAATAATCATATTTTTTGGAAACCAAGCTGCAATATCATAGAAATATTTCACACCATTTTCCCAAATTTTAGAATTTTTTCCTGTAGTAGGTGATGTGATCATACTTTCAACAGCTCCTGTAGAAAATGCCTGACTTATTTCAGCAGCTTCTATTTTTGTTGGAGCCATTCCAGTTAATTCTGCAATTCTTATTGTTGCAGAATTGTAAGCTCTAAATTTTAATCCTTTTAGATCATTCACAGAATTAATTTCTTTTTTACTATATAGTCCTTGAGCTGGCCAAGGCACTGCATATAAAAATACTAAACCTTTTTCGTCTAATCCTTTTATAATTTCCGCTTTTGAAGCCTTATATAATTTCATAGCATCAGAGTATGATGTTGCTAAGAATGGTTGTGAGTCTATCTCAAGTAACGGGTCCTCTTTTCCTAGAGCGGACATAAATCTCTCACCTATCTGAGCTTGACCTGTTCTTACTGCTCTGAAGATCTCTCCACCCTTAAATAATGATCCTCCAGGATGAGTAACAATTGTTAACTTTCCACCACTTTTTTCAGTTACATTTTTTGCAAATTCAGCTGCATTTGCAGAGTGAAAGTTACCAGCACCATAAGCTAGTGCCATGTCCCATTTTTCTGCTAAAGCAAGATTAATCGACAAAATTGATGAAACTAAAATAACTGATAAATATTTTATAAATTTCATTTGTCCTCCATTTTTTTTAAAAGCATTTCATTATGGATTAAAATAATTATCAATAAAAAAATAATACTACTTTTAATTGAATTATTGCTGTTTTAGATTATAACTATCTTATTTTGTTAGAAGAAGCACTTATATTAGCACAAATTATTTTTATCACTATTATCTTAACAGCAGATAATGCAATAATTATTGGAGTAATTTCAGCTAACTTCGTTCCAAAAAATAAAAAACAAATAATTTTATGGGGTGTTTCTGGAGCCTTAATTTTTAAAATTATTTTTGCATTATTTGCAACTTATCTATTTAAATTTTATTTTATAAAAATTTTAGGAGGTCTACTTTTAATTTGGATAGTAAACGATTTGAGAAAAGATTTATTTGAAATTAAAAAGATTAAATCTCCTACTAAAAAATCAAAAGAACCATCATTTATACAAAGTGTTTACAAGGTTTTATTTGCGGACATAATGATTAGTTTTGATAACGTAATTGGTGTTGTTGGAGCTTCAAAAGGAAATTTTGGTTTTATGATTTTTGGACTTATTCTTTCTGTCGTTTTAACAGGAGCCTTAGCAACATATCTTGCAAATTATATTCAAAGACATTTATGGATTGCATATGTTGGTTTAGTTTTTATTTTATTGGTCGCACTTCAATTAGTAATTGGAGGTTTGGTAGATCTTGAGATTCTATCAATTAATCAGCAATTTAAAAAATATTTTTAATAAGAGTGTTTTTTTGAAGGATATTTTTTTGATTTTACTTCTGAGGAAAATTTTCTCAAACCTATATTAATATGTTTCTTTAAATTTAAAAATCTTTTAACAAATTTTATTTTAGTTTGATTTAATCCAAGCAGATCATCTGTCACTAAAACTTGACCGTCGCAAAACACTGATGAGCCAATTCCAATTGTTGGTATACTCAAACTTTTAGTTATTTGTTTAGCTACTGATGATTTAACACATTCTAAAACAATAGCAAAAACTCCCTCTCTTTGAAGAGACAATGCGTCACTAATTAATTGTTTTATTTCTCTAGAGGATTTACCTTTTGATTTAAATTTTCCTTTAGTAGATTGAGGTAATAGACCAAGATGACCCATAACAGGAATTTTATTTTTCATTAAAAACTTCACTTGTTTAATAATTTTTTTTCCACCTTCTAATTTTACAGCATCACATTTAGTTTCTTTGATAATTTTTTTAGCATTTTTTAATGCAGAAACATTTGTATCATAAGTTTTATACGGCATATCAACTACCATTAAACTTTTTTTTACTCCTAGTCGTACACTTTTTGAATGATTGATCATTTCAGTTAAAGTTACTTTTCTTGTGCTTGAATAATTGTACAAAACTGATCCTAAAGAATCACCTACTAGAACTATGTCAGCATACTTATCTACCTCTTCAGCAATATTCTTTGAATAAGCAGTAAGACAAATAATTTTAGATCTATTCTTTTTGGCAAGAATTTTTTTAAATTTTTTCATTATTTATAATTTTACTCAAGCTCAATTGTACTCGGCGGCTTTGATGTAACATCATAAACTACTCTATTTATGCCTCTAATACTATTTACAATTTTGTTAGAAATCATTTGAATAAAAGTTTTCTTAAAATCATAAAAATCAGCAGTCATCCCATCTTCTGAAGTAATAGCTCGCAATAAACATAAATACTCATATGTTCTGTTATCACCCATTACCCCCACAGTTTTAACTGGTAGTAAAGCAGCATAGGCTTGCCAGATTTTATCATAAAGCTTATGCTCTTTAAGAGCCTTTATAAAATAATAATCTGCCTCTTTTAAAATATTAATCTTTTCTTTAGTTATGATTCCCGGCATTCTAATTGCTAAACCTGGTCCTGGAAAAGGGTGTCTAGAAATGATTTCTTTACTTAAATTTAACTCAATTCCTAATTTTCTTACCTCATCCTTAAACAAAAATTTGAGAGGTTCAACTAATTTTAATCTCATTTTTCCTATTATTTTTCTTTTTTTTTCAGGATCTGAAATATTTCGTAATTTTTCTAAAAATTCTTTTTCAGCATTTACATAAATTAAATTGATTTTTAATTTCTTCTTAAAAGTCTTTACAACTTGTTTTTCCTCATCTTTTCTAAGAAGACCAGTATTAACAAAAATACAATATAATTTTTTTCCGATAGCTTTATTTAACAACTGAGCAACTACACTACTATCAACTCCACCAGATAATGCACAAATTACTTTATCATTATTCACTTGAGCTCTAACTTCTTTTATTAAGTTTATTTTTTGATTTTTTACAGTCCAATTCTTCTTGATTTTGCATATTAGAAAAAGAAAATTTTTAATTATTATTTTACCTTTTTCTGTATGAGTCACTTCGGGATGGAATTGTACACCGTAAAATCTTTTAAATGTATTTTCAACTATTGCAAATTTTGAATTTTGACTTGAAGCAACGACATTAAATTTTTTTGGTAATTTTGAAACTTGATCAGCGTGACTCATCCAAACTTTAGTAAATTTTTTACCAGAAAAAAAGTTTTTGGTTAAAAGACTATTGTTTCTTTTAAATATGTTAGCTAATCCAAACTCTCTATGTTTAGATTGTTTGACCTTTCCACCATTTATTTTTGAAATTATTTGATGACCAAAGCAAATACCCAATACAGGAAGTCCCTTTTCTAATATTTTTTTATCAAAAGAATATTTATTTATTTCATAAACATTAAGAGGACCTCCTGATAAAATAATTCCTTTAATTGAATTATTAATATCTTTAACTTTAATATCAAGACTCATTTTTAGGTTCAATATTTGTAAGAGTCTCTAAAATTTTTTTATTTTCATCACATAAATTTTTACAAATTTTTGTAAAAGTTTTTGATAAATCTTTAACTTTTGAATAATTTGATTTTTCTAAACCAATTTTCATTAACATTAATACAGCTTCTTCATTTTTAGGTTCAATTAATAATGTTGTATCTAAATTTTTTTCCTCCAGTCTTTTATCATCTTGGTGATTGTAAATTTTAGCAAGATATAAATATGAATTAGAATTTTTTGGATCAAAAACTATACTTCTTTCAAACATAAATTTTGCATCTTCATACTTTTTACTATTAAACAACTCAACACCCTTTTGAAAGTACTCACTACAATAAGCTGTGTTAAAAAAATTAATTAAAAAGAAAAAAAATAATAAGTGTTTAAATATTCTATTCATTAGTATTTATTATCATTTTTAACAATATCAACATTATGAAGCCCATAGAAGATCTTAATCCTCCAACTAATTTAAAAATAATATTTGCAACTTTTCCTTTATACTTAGCAAGTCCTTCTACACCCTCTGGAACATATTTCGATGCATCTTTTTGTTTTGATTGAAAATATCTATCTGCTGAACCTTTGTTCATCGCTCCAACTGAGCCCATTCCTCTAAAGGTTTTGTATAATTTTCCATTTTTCTTAATCAACTTTCCTGGAGTTTCATCCGTCCCAGAAAACAACGATCCAATCATCACTGCATCTGCACCTGCTGCAAAAGCTTTTGCTAAATCTCCAGAATACTTTATTCCTCCATCAGATATTATTTTCAAATTTTTATTTTTTATTCCATTTCTCACTCCCAAAATAGCACTTAATTGAGGTACACCAATACCTGCAACTAATCTGGTTGTACAAATTGAGCCTGGTCCTATTCCAACTTTAATTATATCAACACCAAGTTTATTTAAAAATTTAGCAGCCTCAGCAGTCGCAATATTACCTGCACACAAGGCTGTTTTTTTACTTTTATTTTTTTTAATCAAACGAATTATTTCAGATACTTTTTTTGTATGTCCATGAGCGGTATCAACTACTATCATATCAACATTTTCTTTCAAAATAGCTAAAGCCCTTTTAAATTCATTTGGTCCGGCTCCTACTGCAGCTCCTACTGGTAATTTTTGCTTTTTTACTTTCTTGATTTCCAAAACTTGTTTTTTTATATCTAAATTTCTATGAATAACACCTAAACCTCCAGCTTTACCCATTGAAATTGCCATTTTACTTTCTGTTACAGTATCCATTGCTGATGAAAGTAGTGGAATTTTTAATTTTAAAAATTTTGTTAATTTTATACTGGTATCAACTTCAGATGGTAATATTTCCGAATATTTTGGTGTAAGTGTAACATCATCAAAGGTAAGTGCTTCTTTTATAGGAACCATAATCATTTATATATGATTCCTTAAAATTTTAAAGAGACTATCTTAAATTTTTACAAACTATAAAGCTTTCCTTTGACTCTTTCCTACTTGATTGAGGTTTAAAAACCTTTACTTCTTTAAAAATTTTTTTTCCAAGTGCGACAATTTCATTAAATGAACTTCCTATAAATATCTTTGATATAAAAAAACCATCAGAAGATATTACATCTTTTGAAAATATCATTGCTTCTTTACACAACTCACCTGTTTGAATAGAGTCTAAATTTTTAACTCCAGTTGTATTTACTGCCATATCAGACATGACAACTTCGGCTTTACTTGTTAATTTGTTCTTAATTTGATCCTGAGTATTTGAATTTGTAAAATCTCCAATTATTTGAATTGTATTATTTATTTTTTCCATTTTCTTCAAATCTACTGAAATAATCTTACCGTTAGTAACAATTTTGCTGACATATTGAGACCAGCTTCCTGGTGACGCTCCTATATCTAAAATTGTCATTTTATTTTTAAAAATTTTAAATTTTTTATCGATTTCTATTAATTTATATGCAGACCTTGCCCGATAACCATCAACTTTAGATTGACGGACATAAATATCTCTCTTTTGTTTATTAATCCAATTTTTTGAAATTCTATTTTTTTTCAATTAATTTTTATATCTGAGACTTTTAAAAACTTTTTTATCAGTTAAAGTTTTAATTTCTATTTCAATACTTTTATCTAATCTCATATCTATTCCATTTTTCCAAATTCCTGCCGCGAGGTGTAAAATTCCAATTTTATTGTTGGGTAGATATGGTTCTACAAAGGTATTGTTTTTTTCATCATATTTCGGAAGTAAGTTACTTGTAATCCAATTACAATTTAAAGGTAGAAATTCGGTTTCTAAATCATCTATATACACTGACATATTAATCGCTAGTCCTTCTGAGCCAAATATGTTTCCAGCTTGTAGAGTTTTTTGAAGATTATTTTGCCAACTTTCCCATCCTATGGAGTTTTTTTCTAATGAAAAAACTCCAATATTAATGTGTGGAGCAAAAGCTAATTTCCTAGCTTTATCATATGGAATTTTTGATTTTATTGCGTGTTTAAAATTTTGTGATTTAATTATTGCAAGCTTTCCAAATAACCAATTTACTTTTGAAGTAATCTTATATCCAGGTCCTAAAGTTTGTGTAATACCTAACTTTCCATTATCACATGCTCTAAAATACAAATCTACCGATTGCCAATCATTTACCCATGCATCACAATCTATCCATAAATATTTTTCATAATTAGGAAAATACTTTGGCAAAAAAGCTCTTGAGACTTGACTTTTTAACCACTCTTTACCATTAATTTTATGATTTGGAACCTTAATATCCCATTCTGCAGATTTTATTTCATCAACTTTATTTGCTAGTATTTTTTTTTGGTCGTCATTTAATCCTGCATCTAAGATACAAATCGCGATATTTTCACTTTCCTGAAATCTCTTAATAGAATCAATCAGTTCCTCTAATAACGGAAAATAATTTGCGTCTGCTAAGGATACAATTACATTTTTTTTCATTAAAGAATATCTTCAAGATCATCATCGTCTTGAATTCTGTCATTTTCATGTTGTCTTTTTATTTTTTGAAAATGAAAAAAGCTTATGGGTAATAACAATAGATAAATAATAGTACTTATTGCAATAACATTAAATGTATAAATCAATAAAAGACCAAAAAATAATACTATTCCGAATAATAGAAAAATAGTTGTTCTTCTAGGAATTATAATTTTTTTAAATGAATATGTTGGAAATTTACTTATGAGTAATAAAGAAGTTAAAATAAAAAAGATTGGAACTATTATATTATAGTTCAGTTCAAAAAAATCGAAACCACTTAAGCTTATTATTAAAGGTGTCAAAACTAAAATACCACCTGCTGGTGAAGGTACTCCTTCAAAAAAATTATCTTTCCATGAAGGTTCCTGACCAGAATTAACATTAAATCTAGCTAGTCTTAGTGCAACACAAATCACATAAATTAAACATAACAACCATCCAAATCTTCCAAAAGTATTAAGTTTCCAAAAAAACATTATAAATGCTGGAGCAACTCCAAAGCTAATCATATCTGTCAAAGAGTCTAATTCTTTACCAACCTTTGAGGTTCCTTTGATTAATCTTGCTATCCTGCCATCTAGTCCATCAATTAATGCAGCAAACATAATTGCAATGATTGCTAATTCAAATCTTCCATCTAAGGCAAATCTTATTGAAGTTAAACCAATACATACACCAATAAGAGTCAGCATGTTAGGTAAAATTACTCTTGCAGTCTTTTTGTCAGATACGATTTTAAAATTTTTTTTTTGTGGTTCCATTATTTTTTAGCTAATAAAGTTTCACCAGCAATTGCTGTTTGACCTACTTTTACTAAAGGTTCATAGTTTTCGTAGTATAAATCTGCTCTACTTCCAAATCTAATCATCCCTATCCTGTCACCTTGCTTTAAATCTTGAGCTTTATCAGACTCACAAACAATTCTTCTAGCAATCAAACCTGCAATTTGTACTACAACAATATCATTATTTTGAGAGTCTTTGATTTTGTAATAATTTCTCTCATTATCTTCGCTAGCTTTATCTAGTGATGCATTTAAGAACTTTCCAGGCTTATATAAAATTTCCTCAATTTTTCCACTACAAGGTGTTCTATTAACATGGCAATCAAAAACATTCATAAAGACACTAATTTTTTTAAATCTCTTATTTTCTAAACCTAGTTCCTTTGGTCCATCGACTTCCTCTACTTTAATAATTTCTCCATCAGCTGGGCTCACGAGATAATTGTCATCGTTAATTATAATTCTATCTGGATCTCTAAAAAAATAATAAACCCAAACAGTTAATAACAATCCAATTAAAGCCAAGAAGTTACTAAAAATGTAAAATACAATTGTTATAATTCCTGCAATTACTAAAAATTTATAACCTTCTGCGTGAATTTTTGGAAATATCTTGTTAAACATATTCTTCTATTTGATAATTTTTCATTAATATGTATATAAAATCGCGAAATTCAATTATTAAGATATAAATAAAAGTGAGCAAAATTAACGTAAAAAACCCAGTCGTAGAGTTAGATGGTGATGAAATGACCAGGATAATCTGGGAATTTATAAAAAATAAATTAATCCTTCCTTATCTTGATTTAGGTATTGAGTATTATGATCTTGGGATGAAAAGTAGGGATGATACAGACGATCAAATTACAATAGATGCAGCAAATGCAATTAAAAAAGTTGGAGTGGGTATTAAATGTGCAACGATCACTCCAGATGAAGCAAGAGTTGAAGAATTTAAACTAAAAAAAATGTGGCGATCACCTAATGGAACAATAAGAAATATTATTGGAGGAACAGTCTTTAGAGAACCAATTATTTGTTCAAACATTCCAAAACTTGTTCCATCATGGTCTGATCCCGTTGTTATAGGAAGACATGCTTTTGGAGATCAATATAGAGCAACTGACTTTAAGGTTCCTGGAAAAGGAAAAATGGAAGTTAAGTGGACGTCTGAAGATGGCAATAAAGAGATAAAATATGAAGTTTTTAATTTTACAGGTCCGGGCGTGGCACTTTCTATGTATAACTTAGATAAATCAATTGAGGATTTTGCAAGATCTTGTTTTAGCTATGGATTAATTAAAAAATGGCCAGTTTATCTTTCTACAAAAAATACCATATTAAAAAAGTATGATGGAAGATTTAAAGACATCTTTGAGGAAGTATTTAATAAAGAATTTAAGAAAAAATTTGAGGAATTGAAAATTACTTATGAACATAGATTGATTGATGACATGGTAGCATGTGCAATGAAATGGAGTGGTAAATATATTTGGGCCTGTAAAAATTATGATGGTGATGTACAATCTGATACAATGGCACAGGGTTATGGCTCATTAGGCCTTATGACAAGCACATTATTAACCCCTGATGGAAAAATTATGGAAGCTGAGGCAGCTCATGGAACAGTAACAAGGCATTATAGAATGCATCAACAGGGCAAAGAAACTTCTACTAATCCCATAGCTTCAATTTTTGCATGGACAAGGGGTTTGGCTCATAGAGGAAAATTAGATAACAATAATGAATTAATTGAATTCGCAAATACTATTGAACAAGTTTGTATTGAATGTGTAGAGGGTGGATTTATGACTAAAGACCTTGCAATATTAGTCGGACCCTCAAGCAAATATCTTACAACTAATCAATTTTTAGATGTAATTGATCAAAAATTAAAGAAGAAGTTAAATTAACGACTTTATTTTGTTAAAGGCCTCATTAATTTTATTCTTATTTTGACCTCCAGCTTGTGCAAAGTCTTTTCTTCCACCTCCACCTTGACCACCTATAATTTCAGAACTTACCTTTACAAATTTAACAGCATCAAACTTTTCTGTTAGTTGATTTGTAACTCCAACGGCTACTCCTACTTTTTCATCTTTGCTGGCAAAGACCACAATAATACCCTCATTTAATTCTTTTTTTCCATCATCCACAAGTTTTCTTAATTCTTTTGGAGGAAGACCTTCAACGTTTTGAAATCTAATTTTTATACCTTTGATGTTTTCATCTTTAATTATATTTTTTTTCTTATCATTTAATATTGATTTAACAGTTAAAGTTTCTAGTTGTTTAGTTAAATTTTTTATTAATAACTTTTGATCTGATTGATCAACATTTGGTTTACCCCCTAAACTTATTATCTGTTTAGAAAGATTTTTGATTAGCTCATCATTTTTTTCAGAAGATTGGTTAAGTAATTTCTCCTTATTGTTTAAATAATCTTCTAATTGTTTATCTCTTAAAGCCTCTATTCTTCTAATTCCTGCTGCTATTGAGGATTGACTAGTTATTTTAAATTGGCCAATTTCACCGGTATTTTTAACGTGTGTACCACCACAAAGTTCAGTAGAAAAATATTTACCGTTATCATCTCCCATTGAAAGAACCCTAACTTCTTCACCGTATTTTTCTCCAAATAAAGCCAAAGCACCATTTTCTACGGCTTCATCAGGTGTCATTAATCGAGTTCTTACATCCGTTTTTTTAGAAACCATTGAATTTACAAATTGTTCAATTTTATTAATTTCGTCATTTGAGATTGGTTTCATGTGACTAAAATCAAACCTTAATCGACTTGGTTCAACCAGTGATCCTTTTTGAGTAACATGTGTGCCTAAAACTCTTCTCAAAGATTCATGTAATAGATGAGTTGCAGAATGATAAGCTCTAGTATCATTTCTTCTTATTTCATTAATTTTCATCTCAACGCTATCATTTATTTTTATGGATCCACTTATTACTTTTCCATAGTGAACAAAAAGATCTCCCAATTTCTTTTGAACATCTTTTACTTCAAATCTAAAATCTCCAGAAATAATTTCTCCAGTATCTCCAACTTGTCCACCTGACTCACCGTAAAAAGGTGTTTGATTAGTTATTATCATTCCCTCATCATTAGATTTCAAATCTTTAACTTCTTTATTGTCTTTTAATAATGATAAGATGACACCCTCAGCCTGATTTGTTTCATAGCCTAAAAATTCTGTAGCTCCTAGTTTATCTTTTATACCAAACCAAACATCCTCTACCGCAGCATCTCCTGACCCTTTCCAATTTTTTTTAGCAAGCTCTCTACTTTCTTGCATCAATGATTGAAATTTTTTTGTATCAATAGATAAAGATTTATTTCTTAAAATATCTTCAGTAAGGTCCAGTGGAAATCCATAAGTATCGTATAATTTAAAAGCGACATCACCAGGGAGAACTTTATCTATTTTAGTTATTTCATCATTTAATATTTTAATTCCTCTATCTAAAAGAATTAAAAATTTTTCTTCTTCCATTTTAAGAGTTTCTTTAATCAATGACTCAGCTCTTTTTAGTTCAGGATAGTTTCCTGACATTTCATTTTTTAACGTTTCAAATAAATTATAAAAAACAGGATTTTTAGATCCTAACAAATGTGAATGTCTCATTCCTCTTCTCATAATTCTTCTAAGAACATAACCCCTGCCTTCATTAGATGGTAAAACTCCCTCAGCTATTAAGAATGAGCTTGCCCTTAAATGATCTGCAATAACTCTAAAACTTGAAAGATTATTTTGATCTGGCTTTTTCTTAACAATATCTGATGTTGACTGAATTAGTTTTTTAAAATGATCTGTTTCATAATTATCATGTGTTCCTTGAAGTAAAGCTGCAATTCTCTCCAATCCCATCCCTGTATCCACCGATGGTTTTGGTAAATTAATTCTTTTTTCTTTAGAAATTTGTTCATATTGCATAAAAACCAAATTCCAAATTTCAATAAATCGATCACCATCTTCGTCCTTACTGCCAGGTAAACCACCTTTTAAATGATCTCCATGATCATAAAATATTTCAGAACACGGGCCACATGGTCCTGTCTCACCCATAGACCAAAAATTATCTGAAGTTGCAATTCTTATAATTCGATCATCATTAAAACCTGCTATTTTCTTCCAATAATTGAAGGCTTCATCATCTTCATGAAAAACTGTTACATAAAGTCTATTTTTATCTAAACCAAAGTCTTTAGTAATTAAATCCCATGCATAATGGATAGCTTTCTCTTTGAAATAATCACCAAAAGAAAAATTTCCTAGCATCTCAAAAAATGTGTGATGCCTTGGCGTATAACCAACATTTTCTAAATCATTATGTTTTCCACCTGCTCGCACACATTTTTGTGAAGTGGTTGCTCTTTGATAATCTCTTTTTTCTAAACCAGTAAATACATTCTTAAACTGCACCATTCCAGAATTGGCAAACATCAATGTAGGATCATTATTTGGAACTAAATTGCTCGACTCAATAATCTTGTGATCATTTTTCTCAAAATATTTTAAGAATGTTTCTCTAATTTGATTTAGTGTTTTTTGAGCCATATTTTTAAAATACAGCTTTTTCGTTCTATGTCTAGATAGTGGTAAAGGGGCAAAGGCGCCTATTACAAGCGCCTTTTATAATTTAAAGATGACCTTTAATTTTAGTTCTTTTTTGAGGGCGTAGTTTCTTTTGCAGCCTCTTCCTTTTCAGCTACTTTCTTCTCTTTTTCAATCTTTTCAGGACTTAATGGATTTCCCTCAATTTTCTTTGAAATCACACCAGCTTTTTCTCTAATTGCCATTTCTATTTCTGCAGCAACTTTAGGATTTTGTGCAAGATAAGTTTTTGCGTTTTCCCTACCTTGTCCGATCTTCTCACCTTTATAAGCATACCATGCGCCTGATTTTTCAATAATATCAGCTTTAGCACCTAGGTCGACTAACTCACCCATTTTGCTTATTCCTCTTCCATACATTAAATCAAACTCAACAACTTTGAATGGTGGTGCAACTTTATTTTTAACTACTTTTACTCTTGTAGTATTTCCAATAATTTCATCTTTATCTTTGATGGCACCAATTCTTCTAATGTCCATTCTTACCGATGAATAAAACTTAAGTGCATTTCCACCTGATGTTGTTTCAGGACTTCCAAACATAACTCCAATTTTCATTCTAATTTGATTAATGAAAATCATCATTGTGTTTGTATTTGAAATTGAACCAGT